>ENA-OQCD01000035-OQCD01000035.1-human-gut-metagenome-genome-assembly--contig:-NODE-35-length-27997-cov-3.160352_pt1 | contig 27997 bp, 34 predicted proteins | sample MGYA00242755_ERZ504571 | MGnify/ENA primary metagenome ERZ504571 (study PRJEB26092, sample SAMD00036274) | human gut metagenome | host: Homo sapiens | study: EMG produced TPA metagenomics assembly of...
GGCTTGCGTTCTTTTTCTGTCTGGATTCTTTTCGAGGTCTGGCAGTTATTTTTTGCACAAGAAAAGGAGCTACGCACTAATACTTAATGCGACAGCCCTTATTTTACCAGAACAATTTGGCGTTCGCGTTTGTGACGGTTTTTTCTATATTCTGTAGGAGAAATTCCGTGGTATTCTTTAAATATTTTTGAAAAATAAGAAGGCGAACTGAATCCACAGATCTGACTGATATAGTCCACGGACCAGTCAGAAGTAAAAAGAAATTCTTCACTCTGGGTGATGCGAAAATCCAGTATATATTTTTTCAATGGAACACCCATCTGCTTTGAAAAGATTTCTGAGAGATAGGATCGATTCAGATTCAGTTTGTCTGCAATATACTGAACTGTCAGGCCTCGTCCGTAGAAATCTTCTACAATAGAAATTGCTTGCTGTACATGACTTTCTGAATTCTGACGACTTTTTCTTTCGGGAAGCTCTTTGGAGTTCTCGATAAAAGTACCAACTTTTGAAAGAAGAAGGAGAAGAATGCCATTGGTATACAGATCATTTTTTGTACTATCATTTTTTATGGAAATCAGAATCTCAAGGAGATCCTTGATTTCCTCAAAAGACTTCTGTAGAAAGTCCTTTTGTGAGGGACGGATAACCGAATCCAAGACGATGCATGAAGTATGGAGCGAGTTTGCCATTGAAGCCAACCCACGAATAAGTCCATGGATTCTCCTTATCGGCCTGATAGAAGACCATCTGATCCGGTTCAATCAAAAAAATCTGTTTTTCTTCAATAAGATATTCTGTTTTATTAACAACAAGACGTCCCTTCCCGGAAAGAACAAAATGCATGAGATAATAGGGTCTTGTTCCAGGTCCGTAGGAATGAAGCGGCAGACATTCTGAATGACCGCAGAAACGAAGTTTTATATCATTCCAGCTGGTGTCTCTGTACAGATTCAATTTTTTCTAATTCCATAGGATCTCCTTTCGGTAGTTTGTATATTTATATTCGATAGATACAAAATTCTTGCTTTTATTTAAACTACAATTTCCGACAAAATTTATAAGTTATCCAAACAAAGTGACTAACATGGTAATAAGATTATAGTATATGATATCAATGTAGACAAGAAGAAAGAAAAGACAAAAATAATCTAAAAATTCAGACAGGAAACGAATCGATTCAAATTCACAGAAAAGTAAAAGCTATAGTTATTAGAAGAAAGAAGTCAGTTTGTAAAAGGTGACCTGTATTTTGTGCACCCTAAAATAAAATGGAAAGGTAAGGAAAGAGATATGTTAGAATTTGCAAAAACACCACCAAAAGGATGGAACAGCTGGGATGTATATGGAGCGTCTGTTACAGAAGAAGAAGTAAAAAGAAATGCAGATATTATGGCAGAAAAGCTTAAGAAATATGGATGGAACTATGTGGTTGTAGATATTCAGTGGTACGAGCCAGGAGCTGAGTCAGCAGCATATCGCAAGTTTGCGGATTTGAAGATAGATGAATATAGTCGTGTGCTTCCGGCTGAAAATCGTTTTCCAAGTTCAGCAGATGGAGTTGGGTTTGCACCACTTGCTGAATATGTACACCAATTAGGGTTGAAATTCGGTATTCACATTTTAAGGGGAATACCAAGACAGGCTGTTCATGGAAGAATGCATATCAAAGGAACGGATAAGACAGCAGATCAGATTGCAATAAACAGTATCTGTCCATGGAATTCAGATATGTATGGAGTGGATATGTCAATTCCAGAAGGACAGTTATATTATGATTCGCTTATGGAATTGTATGCTTCTTGGGGAGTTGATTTCATTAAAGTTGATGATATCGCATATTCAACGATTTACAGAGATTCACATAGAAAGGAAATTGAAGGGATTCGAAAGGCTATCGACAAAACGGGACGGGACATTGTACTTTCCCTTTCGCCGGGACCGGCAAGACTGCAGGATGGAAGTTTTTCTTCAAAAAAACTGCAAATATGTGGAGATTGACAGATGATTTCTGGGATGAGTGGGAATTGCTGTATGATATGTTTGACCGCTGTAATTATTGGTCACCATTTATTCGTAAAGGAAACTGGCCTGATTGTGACATGCTTCCATTGGGGCATATTGGAATCCGCTCAGGTGAACGTGGAAAGGCAGACCGTATGACCTGCTTTACAAAGCCAGAACAAAAGACAATGATCACATTGTGGTCTATCTTTCAGTCACCACTGATGTATGGCGGAGAACTAGCTGATTTGGATGAGTGGACGCTCTCATTGTTAACAAATACAGAGGTAAACGAGATGCATCGTACACTGGATGGACAGAGACAAGAGTACAGAGACGATGAATGGATTGTCTGGTCAGGAGAAAACGAAGAGAATACATATATTGCAATATTTAATGTATCGGATAAAAAGAAAGAAATTCCTGATAAATTAGCAGAAATATATATCAAAGAGGATGCAAAAGAAATCTGGTCCGGCAAAAAAGCAACTGAAGCAGCAGAAGAAGTAGATAGTCATGGTTGTGTGTTGTATCAGATGAAAAGAATGTGATGAATGTCGGATAGGAGGAATGAAGTGATGGATACAATAGGAAAGAAACTTGCCCTAAAAGAAAAGATGGCTTATGGCTGCGGTGATGCGGCAAGCAATATTATCTGGGCATCTATGGGAACATTTCTGATGTTCTATTATACAGACAGATTGCAAGTCTCCTTGTTACAGCAGGAACACTCCCATTGGTAAACTTTATGACAGAGTATGTGGGGGAAAAGAAAGCGTGGAGTATCGTATATGGAATATTTGGAGTTATTGCAGCAATTCTGTTCTTTTTATGTTTTGCAGGGTGTAAAGAGAGAATTCATGAAAATGAAGAAGAGAAGACAGAAAAGATTCGTGTTATTGACGGAGTAAAAGCAGTGCTGAAAAATAAATACTGGCATATGCTGATGGTGATATCTATTTGTATTAATATATTCTTCCAAGCTATTAGTACGGTAAATACATATTATAGTAAAGCGGTTCTTCATAATAGCAGTATGATTAGTGTATTGAATACGGCTTATATAGTTCCTGCAATTGTAACCTTTTTTCTTTGTACATCTGGTTGTGAAGAAGTATGGAAAAGGAAAGACTACGATGTTTGGCTGGATTATTATCTGTGTCAGCTATGTGATATTGTTACCATTTACAGAAAATACAACGGTACTGATTATTACAGCTGCTATGAGGGGAATAGGATATTGCTTCTTGCTTGCAGTGTCTTCTGCGATGGTAAGTGATGCAGTTGAATATGGGGAATGGAAAACGAAAATTCGTGTTGAAGGTCTGACATTTAGTATGCAGGGATTTGTAGGAACAATCGCAGCAGGTATTGTTACGGCGGTCATTGGATGGGTACTCAATTTCAGCAAATATGATGGAACACTGTCATTTGCAGATACACAGGCAGGATCCGCAGTATTTGCAATTAAACTGCTGTTTATTGCGGTTCCGTTTGTTGTTGGAGTACTGAATATTATATTGTTAAGATTTTACAAACTTGATAAAATGTATCCGCAGATTATTGAGGATTTAAATAAGCGGAATGGAAAATAAGTGGGGAATGCATATGAAGACAAGCATATCAGAAAAAATAGCTTATGGTATGGGAGATGTTGCATGTAATGTAGTATATGCACTTACATCTGGTCTTATCGTATATTTTTATACAAATGTAATCGGAGTATGGAGCTGTCGCTTTAACGAATGAATTCATATCTTTTCTCCCAGTTCTTTCATACGTTCTCCATCTATCGTCCCTTCATAATGTCTGATTCTTGACTTATCAAGTTTTATTTTAACCGAATCAAGTAAGTCCCCTGCTTCAATTGCGAGGAGCAATAAGCAGTGGGTGGGACTTATGAATATTCTCGTGCGATGAAATCGCACTTCCGGAAATTTGGGAATCAGATGTCCGGAAGTGGAAATCACCTGTGTAATTATGCGAGTTTACTCGCGTAGTGCTTTATCCAAGCCATATACCTCACGCATTGATCTATCATGTTCAGCATCAATGCTCGTGATATTTATTCGATAGCTGTCGTGGGCAATACGATCAATGATCGCATCTGCCAGAGGACTGTCACCACCGCCGAGCTGCTCATACCATTCCTCAAATGCATACTGGGAGCAGAAAATCGTTGAAGATTTCTTACGTCTCCTATGAAGCAGTTCGAAGATATCCCTTTGTTCTGCATTCGTCGGTTTCAAGAGAAGCCACTCATCCAGAATCAGGACAACTGGATTTGCATACTTCGCCATGACTTTTTTTGTAGTTACCATCTGTCCGTGCTGTCTCCAGATCAATAAGCAGATCAGGAAGACGGACATACTTGGTATTGAAATACTGCTTACAAGCCTCCATACCAAAGGCGCAGGCCATGTAAGTTTTACCACAGCCTGTAGCGCCGGTGATAAAAAGATTCCGGTGTTCAGATATATATTCGCAAGTTGCAAGTCGGTTAATAAGACCCTTGTTAAGCTTGCGTCCGGAAGTGTAATTGATATCCATGATACTTGCTTCCGGTTGGTCGAATCCAGCATTACGGATCAATCGTTTCTGACGATTATTCTTACGATTACTGTATTCGATGTCCACCAGCATACCAAAACGGTCCTCGAATGGTACGTCTTTAAATTTCGTATCATCCAGCTGGTTGCGGAACGCATCTGCCATAGTAGTAAGGCGCATTTCAATTAATTTATCTATTGTACTCTGATTCGTCATATATGTTTACCTCCGATAGTAATCGGCACCTCTTGTGATGCCGTGTGCTTTATGTGTAGTCTTGGATTCAGTAGTTTCTGATTCCGGTTTTACAGAACCTGTTACAAGGATGTTTTTAATACTCTTATAACTGGGTGAAGCTGTATAAGATAGTGCCTTTTTACAGGCTGCTTCAAACAATGCATCTGAGTATTTCTCTGCAAGCTTCAGAAGCCCCATACAACTTCGGTAGGTCTGTTGTTCCACACGTTTTGGAGGTCAGTATCGCATTGACACAGTGTACGTATTTATGCCAATCCGTTCAGCCCATTTGCGGAACCTGTCGCCGTTCCATTCCAGATATTTCTGGTGGTCTTCCGGCATATGTTCCGTGACAGTGCTGTACTTCCCAGGACGCCCCTTCAGACGGCGGTGGGAAGCAATGCGGTTATGATTGTAAAAAATTTCAATAGTGGTATCTGTTATCTTGACATCAACTTCTTTTTGATGTATTCATAGGGAACTGAGTATAGCATTCCGTCCACAGATATGTGATAATTGAACTGGACGGTGGCTGTTTTCCAGTCGCTCAGTTCAAAACGGGTAGCAGGTAATGGTGCCAGCAATGGTTTTTCTTCCTCAAGAAATAAGCTTCGCCGACTACCCTCTTTCTTCTGAAAGAGCCTTTGGTTGAACAGTTCTAGCTTATCTTTTATTGCACGGTTTAATTCTGCAAGGGAAAAGAACTGTTCATCCCGAAGTGCTGCTGTTATCCAGGTAGAGATATTTCCTACCGTTCCTTCAGCATTCGGCTTATCCTTGGGAGCTCTGACACGAGCCGGAATAATAGCGGTGCAATAATGTTCAGCTAGTTCCTGATAAGTTTCATTGATCTGCTGGTCTTTCCATCCCCCATTGTGAATAACTGCGGTTTTGCAGTTATCCGGTACGAGGATTCTGGCAACACCGCCAAAGTACTCATACATATGGACATGAGCATTGATCCATGATCTCTGCTTCATATCCAGAAATGCTTCCACATATGCATACTGACTGTAAGTCATTACACCTACAAAGATGTAAGATTTTAAGATTTCACCAGTGTCAGGATCAATAATTGTTGCCGGATCACCAGCCCAGTCAACCTCAACCTGTTCGCCGGGTTTACGGTTGATATGCATGGTAGCACGATGTTTCTGCTCATCCTGTTGGATGTGATAGCAGAATTGTGAATACATGAGTGGTTCTTCACCGTTGGCACGGCAATCCTCTATGTACTCAGTCCATAAGAGCTTTTTGGTGACTCCATTACGGAGCAGTTCCTTACGGATGTAAGCGTAGTCGGGCATCTTCTTACTGGCAGATACCTTGCTCTCTTTCGAGAACATGAGCTTTTGAAGCTCTGTGTCGGTCATTGATTCATCAAGAGGCCAAGAGATATTTAGTTCTCTGGCACGTTTTTTGAACTTTGACGACAGTTTTTTTGTGAAACACCACAGCTTGCCATGATGTTACGTTGTGAGAATCCCAATCCGGTAAGCCGGATGATTTCTCGATATTTGGTCATAATCGTGACCTCCTCATAATGAATTTACACTAAAAGTGCATAACATCATTATAAGGGTTTAGGAAAAATGTGATTCCATTTTTGCCGGAATCGTGATTCCCTAAAAAACGGAACATTGATTTCCATACGCCGGACAGGTGATGGATTTCACCCCGGATTATTCAACTTACTTGTATCAGGAGGGGTACAAGCCCCTCCTGATAAACTGCGGAACAGTTATTCGGTTATGAGCAAGTAGCGAAAGCGGATTGCGAATATCCGATTGACCCAATTGATCATTTTCCGACAGACTGCTTTATTCTTTTTTATAATCACTGCTTTTTAAACGTACGATAAATTAATACCTTTATCCATCATATGTATAAACGCAGGTGTAGAAGGATATCCTCGGTCCATGATAATGATAAATGGAATATTTCCTATTGTTTCCGGTATTCGCTCTAATTGCTTTTATGCCAGGCGCATCTCATCAAATTTTACTTTGTTACAATCACTTTCTAGTATCATGCGATTCATTACATCATAGATACAGCCTAATCCTATTTGAGCCTGGGGTTTTGTATTTTTTCGGCTTGCAGAACCATACAGTTCCAGCGTTTCAGCAGTGGTAGGAATATTAATGTCTGAGCCGTCTGCCGACAAAATGCCTTAAATTCATTAGAACTTCATTTTTTCTATGCCATGAATTGTACGTTTTGAGAATGTTTCATCAGCATCACATCCTTTTCTGCGGCAGGTTCATGGTTTTTTTACAATATAAGCATATAAAAAAAGCAGAAGACATCTAATTTTTTTAGAATAAATATCGTCTGCTTTAAGTTAATGACATTGCATAAAATCAAGGCTTCACAAATTCTTCACAAAATAATTAGCACTCATCTCTTGACAGTGCTAATAATGCGTGTTATAGTACATACAGAACAAAGGAAGAGAGAAAAAGAAATCTTCCGGAGAAAGTTCTTACAGAGTTTTCAGAAACAGTAAATTAAAAAACGCCTGCATAATATGCAGCGAATATAGATCAGGAGGAATGAGTTATGTTAATGCCAAGTATTTTCGGAGAAGATTTATTTGATGATTTTATGGGATATCCTGCAGGCCGTCAGGCAGCTGCCAATGCTTATCCTCAGGTGAAAGATATGATGAAGACAGATATCCGTGATGTTGACGGAAATTATGAACTGGATATCGATCTTCCGGGATTTAAGAAAGAAGATGTGAAGATCCAGCTGAAGGATGGTTATCTGACATCCAGGCAACCAGAGAAGAGAAGAAAGATGAGAAGGATGAGAAAGGCAAATATGTTCGCAGAGAGCGTTATACAGGAACCTGCAACAGAAGCTTTTATGTAGGACCAAATATTAAACATGAAGATATCCATGCGAAATATGAGAACGGAATCCTTCACGTAACATTCCCGAAAGAAGAGACCAAGAAAGAAGTAGAAGAGAAGAAATTTATTGCAATTGACTGATCTAATAGAGGAAGCCCCCATCTTAAGGCTGTAAGCCCCAGGTGACGGGATGATGTCATAGCAGCAATATCCGGAACAACCCAAACGGATATGAAGATTCCAAATGTCATATTGCATTTGTTTAATATAAACCCCCTTTTTTCACCCCTCTGCCAACCCCGGCAGAGGGGCTTTTTGCGTTCCAGTCTGAAGTGCACAGGTATGTAGAAAGCCAGTGTTGTGCTCGCACATAAGCTGGGCTTTCTACATACCTGTATAGGGCGGACGCCCGACATCGAGATGCAGCGCAGCGGAATCGAGATGCCGCACTTCAGACGTACCTTTTGAATATCTTTACACCTTTTCCCCACTCTGTTATACTTGGAACAGGTAAACAGCGGAAATTCGGTAATACTATAAATTGGGGAAAGAGTTTTTACAGAGGTGAACATATGGGAGATAGAATCAAGGTTATTATGGACTGCGATCCGGGAATTGATGACGGCATTGCGCTGGCTTATGCGGCGGCACATCAGGACGAATTGGAGCTTCTTGCGATAACAACATTTGCAGGAAACGCTACCATTGATAAAGTAACGAAGAATGCACTGGAACTGGCAGATTTTTACGGACTGAAAGTTCCTGTGGCAAAAGGCCAGGAGCGCCCTCTTGTAAAAGAGCCGCTTCATGCAGAAGAATTCCACGGAGAGACAGGCCTTGGCCACTGTGTTCTGCCGGAGACAAAAAAAAGAGCTCGCATCAGACAATGCAGTGCTTTTTTATCCGTGATATTCTGAATGACCTTCCGGAAGGTGAACAGGTAACGGTGATCGAGACAGCACCAATGACCAACCTTGCATTGCTTTTGAGGATTTTTCCGGAGGTGAAGGAGAAGATCCGCCAGATCGTATTTATGGGCGGCGCGGCGAAAAGGCGGAAACATCACACCGGCAGCGGAATTCAATATTTATGCAGATCCGGAAGCAGCGAAGATCGTATTTTCTTCCGGAATTCCACTGGTGATGTGCGGACTGGATGCTACCCTGAAATGCAATCTCACCAGAAACCAGATTATGAAATTATGCCAGTCCGGTAACCCGGTTGCAAAAGCCTGCGGCGATATGGCCGGTTATGTACTTGGAAATCCTACCAAATACCGTTGTGTGGCAAGTATTCATGATGCGGTACCATTTATGTACCTTCTTCATCCGGAGTTTTTTAAGACGGAAAAAGCACTCCTGGATGTAGACTGTTCTGAAGGTGCCGGACGAGGTGCCACATTATGTGATTTCCGCTGGTGGTTACACGAAGAAGACGAAATGAAAGATATAATACTGACAGATGCAGACACCGGAAATTTTCAGCAGGAACTGTTTGAATCAATTTATTCCGTGTCCGGATGCAGAGCCGCGAAATAACCGTGAGCAGGCCATGAAGCAGAGAGAATACACTGTCTGCTTTCCATAAACATATCTGTGCACACTGTCAGTTAAGAGGACAGAAAACCCATGAACTATATTGTATTTGACCTGGAATGGAACCAGAATCCGGATGGAAGAAAACATCCGGACAGTCGACTCCCTTTTGAGATCATTGAGATCGGGGCAGTAAAATTAAATGAAAAAAGAGAGATCATCGACACCTTCCAGTGCCTGATCAAGCCCAAAGTGTACCATTGGATCCACGACAGCATCCATGAGGTGATCCACGTAGATTTCCATGAACTGGAGAAAGGACTTCCTTTTCCAAAAGCGATCCGCAGATTTCTGGAATGGTGCGGACCGGAATATCGGTTTTTTACCTGGGGAAACCAGGATGTAATGGAGCTTCAGAGAAACATGAAATATTATAATCTTCTGAAGCTGATCCCAGGACCGGTCCATTATTATGATGTACAGAAGCTTTTTCAGTGTGAAATTTGAAGATGGAATTGCCAGACGTTCCCTGGAATATGCCATTGATTATCTTAAAACTTCCGAGAACCGGGATTTTCACCGGGCACTGGCAGATGCCAGCTATACGGCAAGAATCCTTCTGGAGATTGATGAAGCCTGCATGATCCGTCATCCATCCCTGGATGTATACCAGAATCCAAAAATCAAAAGAGAAGGAAATTTATATTTCCTATACAGATCATGATAAGTTTGTATCCAGGGAATTTGTATCAAAAGAACGCCTGATGAAGGACCGCACTATGGTGAGCACGGTGTGTCCTATCTGCAGATGCCCTGCCAAGCGGAAGATTCGCTGGTTCAGTACCAACAATTCCAAGGTATATTACAGCCTTGCCCTCTGCCACGAGCATGGACCCGTTGCAGGGAAGATCAGAATCCGAAAAACCGATGAGGGAAAATATTTCGGGGTAAAAACCCTGAAAGCAGAAGATACAGAAGCGGCGGATGAAATCCGTGAAAAGCACGAATCTCTCCGCCGCAGAAAAGTCTCAAGAAGCCTGGACAAGAAGATCTGATACGACATTCCGTTCGTATTGCATTCCCCAGCCAACCATTTGTTTTTTGTAATAATATTTGCTTTTCAGACGCAGCAGGCCGGCAGCATTCTGGAGAACGGCCTGGCGTTTGGTAAGCTGTGATTTGTCAATTCCTTTTGGTAAAGTCACATAAACCTTTGTCTTATAATAAAACGGATAAGTATTTCCGTTGTTCTTAAGAATATATTTATCACATGGAAGTACCTTAAACGGGACTGGTTCCATGGACACTTTCATATCTGTTTTTTCAAAATTTCCAAAACCATAATCAAACAGGGAAGCAGTGTCACCATAGGCGTTTGCGGCAGAAGTAGAATTCAGGATCACTGCTACAAGTGTTGTATTTCCACGCCTGCAATAGGTGACGAGTGTATTTCCGGATGCATCTGTGTAACCTGTTTTTCCACCAAGAACACCTTCGTAATAATATTCCCCGTTTTTGATCATCTTGTGGTGGTTCAGAAGCTGCCTTGCTTCCGCAAATTTGTTTGTAGGAGGAATCTCATAGTAACGTCTGGTGCAGAACTTGCGGTAAAGCGGGTTCATCCAGGCAGATTTCGCGATTTTTGCCATGTCGGAAGCTGTGGTGTAATGATTCTCATCGGGAAGTCCGTTTGGATTGTTAAAATGAGTATTTTTGCATCCGAAAAGTCTGGCGCGCAGTTCATAAGCTCAGTGAATTTTTTTACAGAGCCGGAAACTTTCTCAGCAACAGCTACAGACATTTCGTTGGCGGACTGAAGCATAACAGCCATAAGAGCCTGATCTCTGGTGAATTTTTTCGCCGGGAGCGGCGTAAATACTGGAATCTCCGGCAGACACACTGGCAGAAGCACTGTCAGAGACTACGATATTAGTTTTCAGGCTTAAATTTTCACAGGCCAGAAGAGTTGTCATGATCTTGGTGATACTGGCCGGATAAAGTTGTGTATCTGCATTTTTGGAATAGAGGACTGCCTCCGTATTCACATCCATAAGAACTGCAGCCTGTGCTTCTATGTTCGGGCCTGTTGGCCAGCCTTCAATAGAGTCTGTATCAGCGGCCTGTGAATAGTAGCTGGAATGTGCCGGAGCGGTGTCTGCTGCAGCCTGACCGGAGGAATCTGCTGTCTGTGCGTCAGGAACCGGTGTGGCAGTAACGATCGGATCACCATATTCATCGTATCCGTAAGCTGCTGCGGCACAGGGGCTGTGTACCTGTGAAAGGATTCCCATACAGAGAATACCTGCAAAGATCCGGCGCAGGGATCGTTTTTTGAAATTTTCATCATAAAATACCTTTCAATAATAAATCCGGGCGAAAATCTGCCCATATGTGATGCAGACATATCACCGTCTGCGTGATTCTGTAGTAGTATACCACTTTCTTTTTGGAAAAACCACTTACAGTCTGTGAAAATTGAGGAACCACAGCTTTTGTTCCATGAATATGCGTAAATATGCACATTTAATAAGAGGAAATCCGTCAAAAACACTTGACATATAGATTTTCCCCAACCTATAATATACAGCGTATATAGAAAAAGCTGTGATGGAGACAGTAAGTCATATGGAAAACTGGCAGCGAACCGGGGATGGTGAGAGCCCGGGGCGAGTAAATATGATGGAATATCACTCCTGAGCTTCAGTTCTGAAGTTGGCCGGAAGCAGCCGGGGAACGATATCTGAGTTACAGATATCAGTAATTTCAAGTAAGAACTGACGGATTTCCTCCGTTACAGGGAACATATATCGGCAGATACGATAATGTCCGCCATGGGAAGACATGGCACAGGAGCCTGGCAGCTTAAGAATAAGAGGGCGCAGGGAACCGGACAACAGGCCCGTATAATGTAACAGGTGGTACAGCGAATCAGACTTCGTCCTTTTACAGGATGGGGTCTTTTTTTTATAAGTGCCCGAAAGAAACACTGGCACGAACAAGTATCTGTGAAGAAATAAACCGCTGCATCTTATAAATGAGACAGCAGCCAGTAATCAGACACAGGAGGTAAAAATTGTGTATCGTAAAGTTGACACGAATCTGAATTTTGTTGACCGCGAAAAAGAAGTTGAGAAATTCTGGAAAGACAATAAGATTTTTGAAAAGAGTATGGACAGCCGTAAAGAGGGCGAGACATACACATTCTATGACGGACCGCCTACCGCTAATGGTAAGCCACACATCGGACACGTTCTGACACGAGTTATCAAGGATATGATCCCGAGATACCGTACAATGAAGGGATACATGGTTCCGCGAAAAGCAGGATGGGATACTCACGGACTTCCGGTTGAGCTTGAGGTTGAGAAGAAACTTGGTCTTGACGGCAAGGAACAGATCGAGGAGTACGGAATTGAGCCATTTATCCAGCAGTGTAAAGAGAGCGTATGGAAATACAAAGGAATGTGGGAGGATTTCTCCTCTACCGTTGGTTTCTGGGCTGACATGGAGCATCCGTATGTAACATACGACAACAACTTCATCGAGTCCGAGTGGTGGGCACTGAAAGAAATCTGGGACAAAGGCCTTCTTTACAAAGGTTTCAAGATCGTTCCTTACTGCCCGCGTTGTGGAACTCCGCTTTCCGCACAGGAAGTTTCCCAGGGATACAAAACTGTTAAAGAGCGTTCCGCAATCGTTCGTTTCAAGGTTGTCGGTGAGGATGCATACTTCCTGGCATGGACAACAACACCGTGGACACTTCCATCCAACGTTGCACTTTGTGTAAACCCGGATGAGATCTACTGCAAGGTAAAAGCTGCAGACGGCTACACATACTACATGGCAGAGGCGCTTCTGGACAAAGTTCTCGGCAAGCTTGCAAAGGATGACGAGCCTGCATATGAGATTCTTGAGAAATACAAAGGAACAGACCTTGAGCGTAAAGAATACGAGCCGCTTTTTGCATGTGCAGGAGAGGCAGCTGCAAAACAGCACAAAAAAGCTCACTTCGTAACCTGCGACAGCTACGTTACCATGAGCGATGGTACTGGTATCGTTCATATCGCACCTGCATTTGGTGAGGATGACAGCCGTGTTGGCCGTGATTATGATCTTCCGTTTGTACAGTTCGTAGACGGACAGGGTAACATGACCAAAGAAACACCATACGCCGGTGTATTTGTTAAGAAAGCGGACCCGATGGTCCTCACAGACCTTGACAAAGAGGGCAAACTTTTTGACGCACCGAAATTCGAGCATGATTATCCGCACTGCTGGAGATGTGATACACCGCTGATCTACTATGCACGTGAGTCCTGGTTCATCAAGATGACAGCAGTAAAGGATGATCTGATCCGCAACAACAATACAATCAACTGGATCCCGGAGAGCATCGGCAAAGGACGTTTCGGTGACTGGCTTGAGAACGTTCAGGACTGGGGTATTTCCAGAAACCGTTACTGGGGAACACCACTGAATATCTGGCAGTGTGAGTGCGGACATATGGAATCCGTAGGAAGCCGCCAGGATCTCTATGAGAAGAGTGGTGACGAGCGTGCGAAGACTATCGAGCTTCACCGCCCATACATTGATGATATCACCATGAAGTGCCCGGACTGCGGCAAGACCATGCACCGTGTACCGGAGGTAATTGACTGCTGGTTTGATTCCGGAGCAATGCCTTTTGCACAGCATCATTATCCATTTGAGAACAAAAGACCTGTTTGAGCAGCAGTTCCCGGCAGACTTTATTTCTGAGGCTGTTGACCAGACAAGAGGATGGTTCTACTCCCTTCTTGCTGAGTCCACACTGCTTTTCAACAAGGCTCCATATAAGAACGTAATCGTTCTGGGACATGTACAGGATGAGAATGGACAGAAGATGAGTAAGTCCAAGGGAAATGCCGTTGATCCGTTTGACGCACTGAACAAATATGGTGCAGATGCCATCCGCTGGTACTTCTACATCAACAGTGCTCCGTGGCTTCCGAACCGTTTCCACGGCAAGGCAGTTGTAGAGGGACAGAGAAAGTTCATGAGCACTCTGTGGAACACCTACGCATTCTTCGTACTGTATGCGAACATTGACAATTTTGACGCAACTAAATATACTTTAGATTACGATAAGCTTCCGGTTATGGATAAATGGCTGCTCAGCAAGCTGAATACCATGGTGAAGACTGTCGATGAGGATCTTGGTTCCTACAAGATTCCGGAAGCTGCAAGAGCACTTCAGGAATTTGTTGACGATATGAGTAACTGGTATGTAAGAAGAAGCCGTGAGCGTTTCTGGGCAAAGGGCATGGAGCAGGATAAGATCAATGCTTACATGACACTTTACACAGCACTGGTAACAGTTGCCAAGGCTGCAGCTCCGATGATCCCGTTCATGACTGAGGATATCTACCAGAACCTTGTAAGAAGCATTGATGCAAACGCTCCGGAGAGTATCCATCTCTGCGATTACCCGAAGGTAAACGAGGCATGGATCGACAAGGATCTTGAGGCAAACATGGAAGAGCTTCTTGAGATCGTTGTTCTCGGACGTGCATGCAGAAATACCGCAAACATCAAGAACCGTCAGCCGATCGGAACCATGTATGTAAAAGCTGAGAAGAAGATGGATAAATTCTACACAGATATCATCGCAGATGAGCTTAACGTAAAAGAAGTGAAATTCGCAGATGATGTAGAGTCCTTCATTTCCTACAGCTTCAAGCCGCAGCTTCGTACAGTAGGACCGAAATACGGCAAGCTTCTGAACGGCATCCGTACCGCACTCTCCGAGATCGACGGAACCGCAGCAATGAAAGAGCTGAGAGATAATGGTGTTCTCGTTCTTGACATTGACGGAAACAGAGTCGAGCTTGCAGAGGAAGACTTATTGATCGAAACAGCCCAGAGCGAGGGCTATGTGACAGAGACAGACGGTGAGACATCCGTTGTCCTTGATACAAACCTTACACCCGAACTGATCCAGGAGGGCTTTGTCCGCGAGATCATCAGCAAGGTTCAGACTATGCGTAAAGAGGCTGGTTTCGAAGTCATGGACAAGATCATTGTCTATGCAAAAGATAACGATAAGATCATGGATATCATGAAAGCAAACCAGGATGAGATCAAACGTGAAGTACTGGCAGAAAACATTATTCTGGGAGAAGCAGAGGGTTACACCAAGGAGTGGAACATCAATAAAAGAGGCTGTAACACTGGGAGTATCCAAAGTACAGGAGGAAAACTAATGATTGACAAGCAGTTTGAGAAAGAGGAATTCAAAAAAAAGTGTAAAAGAAAACGTAAAATTCCTTTATCGAAAAACACTGGAAGAGGCTACACAGGAGCAGATCTTTCAGGCTGTAAGCTACACTGTGAAGGACGTGATCATTGACAACTGGCTCAAGAGCCAGAAGGCGTATGAAAAACAGGATCCGAAGATCGTATATTATATGTCCATGGAGTTCCTTATGGGCCGTGCCCTTGGAAACAACCTGATTAACCTTGGTGCATACGGCGAGGTTAAGGAGGCTCTTGAGGAGCTTGGACTTGACATTAACTGCATCGAAGACCAGGAGGCGGATCCGGCTCTTGGAAACGGTGGACTTGGAAGACTGGCAGCATGCTTCCTGGATTCTCTTGCAACTCTGAACTACTGTGCATACGGATGCGGAATCCGTTACCGTTATGGTATGTTCAAGCAGGAGATCCGTGACGGTTATCAGATAGAGGTACCGGATAACTGGCTGAAGAACGGCTATCCCTTCGAGCTCCGTCGTCCGGAGTATGCAAAAGAAGTTCATTTCGGCGGATACGTACGTGTTGAGTGGGATCCGGTGAAGAACGAGAATAAATTTATCCATGAGGGATATCAGGCAGTAAAGGCTGTTCCTTACGATATGCCGATCACAGGTTATAATAATGATGTTGTAAACACACTTCGTATCTGGGATGCAGAGCCGATCGTAGACTTCAACCTTGACTCTTTTGACAAGGGTGATTATCACAACGCAGTAGAGCAGGAGAACCTTGCACGTACTATCGTTGAGGTACTTTATCCGAATGATAACCATATGGCAGGTAAAGAGCTTCGTCTGAAACAGCAGTACTTCTTCGTATCTGCCAGCCTTCAGGCAGCGATTGCCAAATATAAGAAAACACACGATGACATCACAAAGCTTCATGAGAAGGTTGTATTCCAGATGAATGATACTCATCCGACAGTTGCAGTTGCAGAGCTGATGCGTATTCTTATCGATGAGGAAGGTCTTGGCTGGGATCAGGCATGGGATATCACAACAAAATGCTGTGCTTACACCAACCACACCATCATGTCCGAGGCACTTGAGAAATGGCCGATCGAGCTGTTCTCCAGACTGCTTCCGCGTGTATACCAGATCATCGAGGAGATCAACCGTCGTTTCATTCTTGAGATCCAGCAGAAATATCCTGGAAACTTCGAGAAGGTTAAGAAGATGGCGATCATCTATGACGGACAGGTTAAGATGGCTCACCTTGCGATCGTTGCAGGCTACTCTGTAAACGGTGTTGCACGCCTTCATACCGAGATCCTCAAGAATCAGGAGCTGAAGGATTTCTATGAGATGATGCCTGAGAAGTTCAACAACAAGACAAACGGTATCACACAGAGACGTTTCCTTGCTCATGGAAACCCGCTTCTGGCTGACTGGGTAACAGACAAGATCGGACCGGACTGGATCACAGATCTTTCCCAGCTTTCCAAGCTTAAGGTTTACGCAGACGATGAGAAGGCTCTTCAGGAGTTCATGACCATCAAGTTCAAGAACAAAGAGCGTCTTGCAAAATATATCCTGGAGCACAATGGTGTTGAGGTTGACCCGCACTCTATCTTCGATATCCAGGTTAAGAGACTTCATGAGTACAAACGTCAGCTTCTTAACATCCTGCATGTGATCTATCTGTACAACCAGATCAAGGCACATCCGGAGATGGATTTCTATCCAAGAACATTTATCTTTGGTGCAAAAGCTTCCGCAGCTTACGCACGTGCAAAGAAGATCATCAAGCTGATCAACTGTGTGGCAGATGTTGTAAACAATGATGCTTCCATCAACGGTAAGCTGAAGGTTGTATTCATCGAGAACTACCGTGTATCCAACGCTGAGATCATTTTTGCGGCAGCAGATGTTTCCGAGCAGATCTCCACAGCAAGTAAAGAGGCTTCCGGTACAGGTAACATGAAATTCATGCTGAACGGTGCTCCGACACTTGGAACCATGGATGGTGCTAACGTTGAGATCGTACAGGAGGTTGGCGAGGAGAATGCATTTATCTTCGGTATGAGCTCCGACCAGATCATCAACTATGAGAACAACGGCGGTTACGATCCGGACTTCATCTACAACACAGATCCGGAGATCCGTCAGGTACTGATGCAGCTGATCAACGGAACCTTCTCCAGCGATACAGAGATGTTCCGTGACATCTACAATTCACTTCTCGACAAACGCAACATGCCGAGACCTGACCAGTACTTCATCCTTGGCGACTTCCGTTCCTATGCAGAAGCACAGAAACGTGTTGAGGCAGCATACAAAGATGAGAAACGCTGGGCGAAGATGGCACTTCTGAACACAGCATGCAGCGGTAAGTTCACATCCGACAGAACCATTCAGGAGTATGTAGATGATATCTGGCACCTGGATAAGGTTATCGTAAAAGAGAACATAAAAAACATTTGATTTGACAACACCTGACTTCATTTGTATAATGAAGTCAGGTGAATAATTGAATGAAAGGAAGCTTTCAGGCGAACAGGTGAGATTCCTGTACAGGAAAATGCGTTGTCGTACAGTCGGCGGGCCGGAGCTTTTTTTAAAAAGATAGTGACTACAGAAGTCAGTTTGCGCATAAAGAACGTCTATCAGGTAACAGAAATCCCGTAAGGGACTTTTTCTGTTACCTTTTTTGTTGCCCTCGTGGCATCATGATCTTTCAATTAAAACAGCAAAAAAGAAAGCTGTCACCGAAAAATCAAAAGGAGGAAAGGTTATGAAACGCAAAAAATTCTCAGTATTCTTCTTGCAAGTGCTATGATCGGCACTGCTCCGGCATCTGCCTGGGCCGCTGATTTCACAGACACAAATGTGGTTGACGCAGAAGAAGTAACAGAGGAAGCTACAGAGGAGGACGTTCCGGAACAGCAGGAGGATGACGCAGAAAGCATTGATCTGGAAGCAGATGACGCAGAAGATCTTTCACAGGATGAAGACGCAGCAGCTGTTTCCACACAGGAGAGCGAAGATCCGTTTTCCGCAGGAGAGGCTGTAGCAGCATTTGCAGATGGTGAGGAAGCGGAGATCTGACACTGGCAGGAACCGGTACAGAGGCAGATCCGTACCTGGTTACATCCACAGCTGACATTCAGGCAGTTGCAGATTATGTAAACAACGGAAAAGGTACTTTTGCAAACCAGTATCTGAAATTTACAGAGGATATCACACTTCCGGAAGGATGGACTCCGATCGGAATAAAAACATCCAAATTCCAGGGAAATCTGGACGGAGACAACCATCTGCTGACAGTACCGAAAGGGGAGAAATGTCTTCTTGGTTATGTAGCAGATTCTACTCTGAAAAATCTGAATATCTATGGAGAGCAGATCGCGTCTGACGGTGTTGTCTGTAATTATGAGGTTGATCACAGTTCCAGAAACCCGATCAAGATCGACAATGTAACTTTAAAAGCAGGAACACAGACTTTGAAATCCGGATTTATCGGAGGATATGCATCCGGACAGAACCAGATCACCATCACCAACAGTACTGTAGAAAAAGGTGTTGTGATCGGATATGACAAAGCACAGTCCAATATCGGTTCCTTTGGTGGTGACTTCAACGGAACTATCGAGAACTGCGTAAGTTACGCAGATGTCTACGGAACAAAATACGTAGGCGGTATCAGCGGAAACAAAGGTCAGTCTATGGGAACCTATGCACTGAAAAACTGTAAGTTCTACGGAACCGTAACTGCAAGCGGAAATTACGCAGGTGGTATTTCCGGCGGCGGATACGGCGGAACACGGTGGGGTGAATCTTCTGCGCCGAACACACCAGGTGTAACGATTCAGGACTGCTATTCCAACGGAACGATCACAGGAAATGACTATGTAGGTGGTATCCTTGGTTCTGAGACCGGTATGGTACAGTGCTGGGACAACGGTATCCAGTATATTCAGAACAACTCCTTTGAGGGAACGGTAAGCGCAACAAACGGAACACGTGTCGGCGGTGTGATCGGTTACATCAAAGGTATTGATAAATACAACATCATCGAGAACAATGAGTATACCTGTAAAGATGTAAAAGGAATCGGAGCGATCGATTTCGTTGATACAAATTATGCAAATCCCACACCTGTGGAAGGCGTAACTTATTACAATTCAGAAAACGGAAGGCCAAGTATTTCCGGTGCAACGAAAGCACAGCATAACCGTACCGATGATCCTCTCGGTGCAGATGCAGATAAGCTTACCAAACTGGTAGTGCCGAAGATCAAAGTTTCCCTTACGATCTTAGGTGACCAGGTTCACGACAGTGATAAAGATCATCAGTATCATACCTACTATGCAGGAAATCTGGAGACCTGGCTGGAGCAGAGTGAGTATACCGTTGTAGAAGGCTCTACGGCAAAAGATGTCATTGACGCAGCATTACTTGCCAACAACATGACATGCGAGAATCCATCCGGAAACTACATTGCGTCCATCACAAAAGGTGATGTTACACTTGGCGAGTTTACAAACGGAAAATACAGCGGATGGATGTATACATTAAACGGCTCTTATCCGGATCTTGGAGTTTCCGAGCAGGAAGTAAAGAACAATGACCAGATCGTTCTTCATTACACAGACTACTATCCGGAAGAAGAGAATCATGTCTGGGAGACAGCATGGACATTTGACAAAAACGCCCACTGGCATGAATGTGCAAATTCCAAAAACGAAAATTCCTGGTGCAACATCTCCAGCAATGAGAGAAAGAACGGATATGCAGCACATACCTATGACAAAGGTAAAGTAACAAAAGCAGCTACCTGTACAACAGCAGGTGTGAAAACATATACCTGTACAGTCTGCGGCGCAACAAAGACAGTAAGTATCCCGAAGACAAGACATACTTACACCTGGAAAACAACAACAAAAGCAACCGTATTCAAACCGGCAGTACAGACAAAAGTCTGCTCCAAATGCGGTTATAAAACAAAGACAACCAGACCTTACGGCAAAAAACTGACTCCAACCCTGAAACTGAACGCAACAAAGATCACTCTGAAAGTAAATCAGTCCACATCCAGAGTGAAAGTAACAGGACTTGCCAACGGTGATGCTGTAAAGGCATGGGGAACTACCAACAAAAAGATCGTAACTGTAAGCAGCAAAGGTGTGATCAAAGCCGGAAAAACAGCTGGTACAGCAAAAGTTTCCGTAACCTTAAAGAGCGGAAAGAAAGCTTATATCACAGTAACTGTTCAGAAATCTACAGTAAAAACAACAAAGATCACAGGTGTAAAATCTGCCCTTACTCTGAAAAAAGGAGCAAAGACAACCCTGAAACCAGTACGTACACCGTTCACATCCGGTGAGAAGATTACTTACACTTCTTCCAATAAGAACGTGGCAACCGTAAGCAGCACAGGTGTGATCACAGCAAAAAAAGCAGGAACAGCAGTGATCACCGTAAAGAGCGGAAGCAAAAAAGTAACATGCAAGGTAACAGTTAAATAAAGCTGTTATCCCCTGAAAAATAAAAGCGGTCATTTTTCACAGAATGAAATGTGAAAAATGCCGTTTTTGATCATTTGATCATAAATATTCAACTTTAAAATCAAATTCCTTACAATACTCATCTACTTTGGAACCTTTATAACACCGGATGGTACAGGCACGGTTGATGATCCATGGCCCGATAAAATCGGGATCGTGTCGGATCTCCAGATATTTCATACGGTTACATCCGTGGAATACCCATTTGCCGATATAATGGATATTTGTGGGAAGACAGACATAAGTAAGATTCATACACTTAAAAAATGCGCTTTCGTCCAAAAATTCCAGGGACTGGGGAAGATGAAGTTCTTCTATGGCACAAAATAAAACTCTTTTCCGATACGTTTCAGACCTTCCGGGAAATCCACGGAACGGAGATTTTTACAGCGGTAAAAAGCACGGTCTTCGATGAGGGTAAGTGCGGAAGACAGCTGAAGGGATTCCAGGGAGGTACACTGTGAAAAAGCTTCGGAGCGGATCCGGGAAATCTGTGAATCATGGGGAAAGATCACACATCCAAGCTTTCGGTTCTCCTGAAAGGCGGCTCTCGGGATAGAAGAAAGTGCCTGAGGAAGAATGACTTTTTTCAGGGAATTACATTGAGAAAATACGTTGGATCCCATATTTTCCACCTGGGTGGGAAGCAATACTTCTTTCAGAAGAGTGCAGCCCTGAAAGGTTCTGGCGCCGATATTTTTAAGCGTGTCCGGAAAACAGACAGAGGAGATCTTGGTCTTTTTCTGAAAAGCTTCCGACGCGATATATTCAATTGGCGCAGGGATCTTTACATTTGAGGAAAGATAGTTTCTTGCGTTGTTTTTGGAAATGACACGACTGGATCTGTAATAAGTACCTGACATAAAAAAAGTCTCCTTCAACATAAAAAAAAGACACCGCATCACAGGCAGATACGATGTCAAAAAAGAATTCTCCATTTATCATACGTGTAATAGCCGGCAGTATTTCCAAGCAGATCTCCTGACTTATGCAGTCACGTTTATCCCCTTCTTATACGATAAATTACAATGGTTCACGGATAAACTAAGCAAATACAGTAGCACGTCTGTTGAGGATTCTCACCTTATTCCCCTTTTAATCCGGTTTTCTGCAGGAAAAAACCGGAACTTGAAAACGTCTATATTTAATATTTTTGGGTGTCTGATTATTATATCACAGAAAAAGGACAGATACAATTGTTTTCCGGGTTTTTCGTTTGACAGACAAGAGGAAATAAACTATAATTTCAGTATAAAATTTCATAGAAAAGAAAGACGTGCAAACAGGTGTGATTCCTGTACATGTAAGTGCGATGCCGTACAGTCGGCGGGCGGTTTTTCTTTCATGTAAGGTAGCATTGGTTTGCGCATAGGAACATCTATCAGGTAACGGAATCCCCTTGGAAAAGAGGGATTATTTTCCGTTACCTTTTTTGTTGCTTTTTTGTGCAGAGAAAAGGAGGAAGAATGGAAAGTAAGAGGAAAAAGACGCTGTTTAATGTGATCATGGTAGTACTGATCCTGGTCATTGCCGGATGCGGAGTGATGGCAGTGGGAAATCTGAAAGGATGGTTTGATAAAGGATCGGACAGCGTTCTTATGACAAAGAACGTAAAAGGTGTGGCCAATATTCAGAGAAACGGTGTGGGCTACGGCCTGGAAAAAAAATGTGGCATTGAGAGCCGGAGATATTCTTGAGACGAAGAACGGAACCACAGCGGAGCTTTCAGCCGGAGAAAACAATACACTTTCACTTAACGCAAATACGAAACTTACTGCGGAATCCGTAGAAAAAAACAATTTGAAACTTACTGCGGATCAGGGAGAGGTTTTTGCGGATCTTACGGATTCTGTGGGAAAAGCAGAGATCGCTCTTGATGAAAATACGCTTACCTTTGAGACAGGAGTCTTTTCCGTAAGCGCACAGTCCGGAAGCGGCGCTGTGTATGTATTTAAGGATGAAGTGGAACTGGCCGAAGCGGACGGAAAAACCACAACCGTAACAGCCGGCGAAAGTGCTCAGATGACAAAAAGTGAGGACGGAAGCTGGAAAGTAGAAACAAGTAAGATCTCAGCAGGAGCATTAAATGAATATATGATCCAGCAGCTGCTGGGATGCGCAGATAAAGACAGTTTATGTTTTACACCGGAGGAACTTCAGAAAGTTCTGGATGACAGAGCCGCAGAGAAGAAAGCAGCTCTTGAGAAGAGTTTAAATTCTACAAACAAGATTCCGAAGACTTCAGAAAAATCGGATGATAAAAAGTCTGCAGATGGATCTGCGAAACAGAATTCCGATACAACAGACGGAAATACCGCAGACACTGCAGGCAGCGGAGAGAACACAACACAGGAATACACACCGGATGCTTCTCAGGATGAGACGGATTCTTCCGGAGAAGACACCGCAGGCAGTGATGGAGATGTATCCGATGACGGCAGTTCTGATGATGGTTCCGGTGACGGGGATTCTCAGGATACCAAGCAGTGTACCATCACGATCCTCTGCGATACCATCCTTAATAATATGGACAATCTGACAGCCGGAAAAGAAGCTTATGTGCCGGCAAACGGAGTGATCCTGGATACCAGTACCGTAGAGTTTACAGAGGGAGAAACCGTTTTTGAAGTACTTCAGAGAGTTTGTGAGTACGCCGGAATCCAGCTGGAATATTCCTGGACGCCTATGTATGACAGTTACTATATTCAGGGAATCAACAACCTGTATGAATTTGACTGTGGAGCACAGTCCGGATGGATGTATAAAGTAAACGGATGGTTCCCGAATTACGGATGTTCCAAGTACACACTGGAGGACGGAGACGACATTGTGTGGTGCTTTACCTGCAATGGTCTTGGCGCGGATGTCGGTGCGGAATATAACGGTGAGTGACAGCAAAGGGAGTAAAAGATATGCAGAGAAAAAAAATTTCTGGCACTGATGCTGACGGCTGCTCTTGTGGGGCAGCCGGGAGCTCCTGTTTCAATTATGGCGGCAGAAACAGACGAAAGTTCCGATTTCGGATCGTTTGGATCAGAAGCTTCTGACACAGCAGAAAAAAAAAATTGCCGGTGATCACGGAGGACCTGTCGGAGGAGACCATTACATATGATCTCAATGAAAAGGCAGAGCCTTTAAAGGTTCAGACGGAAGAATCCGGCAAGCTGAAATATCTGTGGCTGAAAAGTGATGACAACGAGAATTTTTACAAAATAGAAAAGTTCCGACAGCCAGGAAAAGACAAAAAGAAGAAACAGACCGGGGAACAGCAGGGGGAAAACAGCCAGCCGGAGTATGAAGATACACAGGAGTATACACCGGCTACAGATACAGCCGGAACCTTCTACTACAAAGTCCGGATCTGGAATTCAGAAGAAACAGACGAAAACGCTTACGTAGAAAGTAAGACTGTCTGTCTTCAGGTGTTAGATCCGTCCGCTGAAGACCATAGTGGATCGGATGCTACAGATGGGAAAAAGGACGGAGAGCAGAAGGATCCGGCAGCATTGGATAAAGAAGATCCGGCTGCAGATCATACATCAGGTGATACCGCAGAAAATTCGGGGAACGAAAAAGATGCGGATCCGGACGGCGAAAATTCCGGAAGTGAAGACAGTGGAAATGCGGCTGATGACGGGAAAGATTCCGGCAATGAAGCTGGTGAGAACACCGGTAACGAAGAGGACAATACCGGAGAATCTGGTGGTGAGAACATCGGAGATGAAGATCCTGCCGCTGAAGATACCGATAAAAAAGACACGGATATCGCCGAAAACGATTCCGAGAATCATCTTCCCAAACGTCAGGAAGACATCCCGGAAAGTGAAACTTACGAAACCGAAGGTTACTGGAACGTCTCTCTCAGTGAGATCTTTCAGGATCCGGACGGAGATGATCTGACCTATTACGAAAAAAGGAGAAAGAGATGAGGACTGGACTCCTGTAGACGGAGATTCTTACCTTTGTCACCTGGAAGAAAATCAGGAGACCTATCTTTTTACTGCAAAGGATCAGGAAGGTTACGGAGATGTTTATGCCGTAACTCTGAAAAAGAAAGACGCGGCGGAACTGGAAGTATCAGAAGCACAGAAGGCTCAGGAGAAATCCGCGGCAAAGGATACGGAAGAGGAACTTTTCTCATCCGGAGACGCAGAGGCAGCTTCTGCTTCCAATACGGCAAGTTTTAATACCATTTATAAAGAAACCGGAGAACATCTGGCATTCATGGCAGAAAAAAGCGCACCTGTAAACGGAACGCTGTGCGGTGAATGGATGGTGATCGGCCTTATGCGAAGCGGCCAGCCTGTGGACGCATCGGTTTACAGCCGTTATAAATCCAATCTTGTGGATGTGGTGAAACAGAAAAAAGGTGTACTCCATGATAAAAATATACGGAATATTCCAGGGCAGTTCTGGCGCTTACAGCCATTGGAGAAGATGTTACCGATGTAGGAGGATACAATCTTCTGCAGCCGCTGTCCGATTTCGACCAGACAGTATGGCAGGGAGTTAACGGAACGATATGGGCTCTGATCGCCTTTGACAGCCATGATTATGAGATCCCGAAAGCAGCGGTCGGAAAAACGCAGACAACCAGGGAAAAACTGATCAACAACATTCTGTCGCAGGAAGTATCCGGCGGCGGATGGAGCATCATGGGCGGAGCAGACAGTGACGTGACAGGAATGGCACTGCAGGCTCTGGCACCATATTATAAGAGTAATTCTTCCGTAAAAGCGGCAGTAGACAGAGCGCTGAAAAAATTTCCTCTATGCAGCTTTCGGACGGAACTTTCGGAACTATGGGACACAGCACCTCCGAGAGCTGTTCCCAGGTAGTGACCGGACTTTCGGCACTTGGTATCGACTTGTGATAAGGATTCCCGCTTTATCAAAAACGGAAAGTCCCTTCTTCAGGGATTATTAAGTTACTACGACGGAAAAGAGGGATTTCTTCATGTTGCCGGAAATGGCTATGACCAGATGGCAACGGAACAGGCATACTACGCAATGACTGCATACAGCCGAATGAAAAACGGGAAAAATTCCCTTTATGATATGACCGATGTGGCGATCAAATCAGACAAGGAAAAAGCGGCAGAAGTGACGAAAACTGATCGAGGCACTTCCGTCAAAGATCACCATGAGTAATTTCCAGAAAGTGATCACTGCATATGCCGCATACAATGGACTGAATTCCACACAGAAAGCGGTTATCTCCAAGACAAATAAGGATAAGCTTCTCAAAGCCTATGCGGAGGCTCAGGATGTGGAAGTGAAGTATGTGGAAGGTCTGATCTCAAAGATCGGAAAAGTAACATTGTCCAGTGAAGAAAAGATTACAGATGCAAAAACAGCCTATAATTCCCTTTCTTCCGCTCAGAAAAAGAAGGTTACAAACTATTCTGTTCTGACAGCAGCGGAGAAGGCACTGCAGCAGTTAAAAAAAGCAACAGAACCCACACCTACCACAAAACCATCCGGCCCGTCAGGAAAACCGGGTTCCAAGGTAAATCTGGTAACACCGAAACCAACGGCAACTCCCGGGGCAGCGAATCCGTCCAAAACAAAATCTGCCGGAGGTTCCACCAAATCAGCAACTGTAGGAAGCGGCAGCAAATCCTCTTCCAAAACAGGAAGCAGCAAATCTTCCGCCAAGAAGAGCACTGCAAGTACCAAAAAAGCAAATTCCAATAAAACAGATTCCAAGACGTCTGCAGCCGAAACAAAAGCAACTGAGACAACGGCATCCAAAAAAAGTTGTCAGCGAAATGAAGACGTTTTTCGACAAAAAGAGAAAAGATCCGTATCCGTCAAAGATTGATGATTATTCCGAAAAGCAGATCAAAGAACTTGGAAAAACCTGGAAAAATTATGAGAAACTTTCCGAAGGGGAAAAGAAAGCAGTTCAGGAAGAGAAAACCTATCAATCCTTCCAAAAGCTTCTTACCGCTCTTGGTGAAAAATATCATTTTGACCAGGCTACCGGAACGAATCTGGATGACAACAAGGATGAGGCATTACCGTGGTATGTCCAAATGGTGGTAAATCCAAAGATCGCAGACGAAAGCGAAGTGGAGACCATCCAGAAAGTCCTGGGCAAAAAATCCGAGGTACTTTCCCTGAATGAAATTCATTTTGTAGATACCCTTACCGGGGATGACTGGAAGCCGAAGGACATTTTGAAGGTGCAGCTTCCAATGGCAGATCTGGGCGATTATAAGAGCTGTATGATCGTACATATCACAGATAAGGGAAAAGTGGAATTCCTGAAAGGAAAGATATCAGACAGCTATTATTTCCTTTGACGCGGCAGAATTTTCTTCTTACGGAATCGTAGGATTTATGGGAGATTCGACGAGATACTTTCCGGGCAGGAAAAGAAGAAACCGGTATGGCCGTGGATCGCAGCCGGCGGAGCAGCGCTGATCCTGGTAGTGATCCTGGGCGGTGTACAGATCGCGGACAGCCGCAGAAAAAAGAAGGATAAAGGTGAAAAATAAAAATGAATGAAAAAAAGATACTTTTTCCACCTTTCATCCGGTAATCAATTTTACCTTTTATATTGGCGCGTTTTTGCTGGGGATGATGCTGATCCATCCGGTTTTTCTGGCAGTTTCGGCAATCACAGCAGCGGCTTTTTACATTACCGTAAAAGGAAGAAAGGCGAAGAGTTTTCTGTTTGGAATGATTCCGCTTTTTCTCATGCTGTCCTTTATCAATCCTTTGTTTAACACCTACGGAGACAGGGTTCTTTTTACCTGGTGGAACGACCGGCCCTACACGCTGGAGGCACTTGCGTACGGAACAAGCCTTGCTGCGATGGTAGTGACCATTCTTTTATGGTTTGCTTCCTACAGTTTTGTGATGACCAGCGATAAGTTCCTGTACCTGTTTGGAAAAGCAGCTCCATCGGTTTCGCTGGTGCTGACGATGATCCTGCGTCTTCTGCCTAACTACGAAAAAAGATCGCGCAGATCGGCAATGCAAGAAAAAGCATCGGCATGTCCGCAG
>ENA-OQCD01000036-OQCD01000036.1-human-gut-metagenome-genome-assembly--contig:-NODE-36-length-27486-cov-1.977521_pt1 | contig 27486 bp, 44 predicted proteins | sample MGYA00242755_ERZ504571 | MGnify/ENA primary metagenome ERZ504571 (study PRJEB26092, sample SAMD00036274) | human gut metagenome | host: Homo sapiens | study: EMG produced TPA metagenomics assembly of...
TTTGTATCCACTCTTTGAATTTGTGCTTCGGTATACATAGTAACCGGTTGCATTGTTGGCTTTTCTCCAGTAAACTGTTGCCTGGCGCTTGCCGGCTTTGATTGAGGAGATTGTTGTTGCGGTTGGTTTTACAATTGTGTTTGTTTTTACGGATGCCTTAATGTGGTAGATCTGACCTGTTGCAGAATTATAACCATCATTTTTAATTTCTATCATCAGATCTCCCGTACATTTGGGAATTGTCACTGTATCATTTGAATTAACCGTATACTCACCTAATGGTTTTCTGCTTTTACACTCAGCAAACGCTATTCTCCAGCTTCCCGGATGAGAAACACTGTCATCTATATCAAATTTCAATGAAACTTTATTTGTTCCGTTTAATTTCACGCGATAGTAGTCAGTATCATTGTTGCAATATATATTTCCTGTGTATTGTTTATTTACATATATATAATTGGGATCGCCATATTTTTTATTTCCCCAATAGTTCTCTGCCTCCCAGTCACTGGATTTTGTATAGCGAGTTATAAACATGTAATCATCTTTTTCTCTAGTATAACTATGTCGTATCTGTACATAATACTTCCTGGTTTCCATCCATATTTTAATGTATTGAATGAATGACCAGACACACCATCTAATAATGTATGATTATCCGAATCTTTTAAGGTAATAGACCAGTTTTGAATCATCATAAACATTATTCATCGTTGGTTTTATCTGAAACCATGTATAACCTCTTCCTGCTGGAATTGTAAACTGAAACCAGTCTTCATCAGAATATGTCATTTCTCCCGTTACCCAGGTATTTAAAGAAATTCTATTTGCAGTTCCAGGTCTGTTATTCGGTTCACTCTCTTCCAGCATTCCCGCCTGAACCTGCACTGCCGGATTGACTGCTGCTACACACAGTGCCATTGTTGCTCCTGCAAACAGAAGCTTTGTCAGTTTTGCAACTTTTTCTCTTAACATAATTTTTCTCTCCTTTGTTTTTATTTATATGATTTTTTCATCATATTCTTGTGTACTCACTGTCGATACTTATTTCAGTGCCTTCTTATAGTTACTTTTTCCCCTCTTTCTATATTATAGACGATGCAAAAAGAGATTTGGTTTTAATATTTAAAAAAATTTTTATTTTTTCAACATAACAAAAAAGAGCCGGAAAACTTTAATTTTAAAGTTCTACCGACTCATTAATAGCAGGGGATGAGAGAATCGAACTCCCACCAAAGGTTTTGGAGACCCCTATCATACCATTTGACCAATCCCCTATATTCGGTTGTGTTTTCATCACTGTTGAAATTATACATATAAAACATACAATTGTCAAGAGATGAAAGTGTTTTTTATACATAAAATATAAATAAAACTTTCTTCTGTCACAGCCGGACAGAAAAGCGGAGATGGAGGGATTTGAACCCTCGCACCGGTTGCCCGGCCTACCGCATTTCGAGTGCGGACCCTTCAGCCACTTGGGTACATCTCCGTGTGCAAACCTTTATTATTATATAAGGTATCCGGGGAAAGGTCAATCTTTTTTGAAACTTTTCTTTCTGCATTATTGACGAATCTTCCATACTATAATAAGATAATGGGTAAAGTGTACAGACAGAAGTGGATGTGCAGAAATGGAGGGAATTATGAGCGACAAGAAATCAGCGATTCTTAAGGTTGCGAAGGGACTTACTGAGAATTACGCTTCAGAAGAACTTTTTTATGCCGAAGAGCGGCAGACGTCTGCCGAACCGTTCGGTGATCATTGATATAGTAAGAGATCTGAAATCCATTATATTTCCGGGATATTTCAGTACGGATACCAGTGCACTGTATTTCCGGAGTATTATGCGGGACACAGACTGAACGATATTTATGACAGACTGAAAAACCAGATTGAGATCGCACTTCTTTATCACGGTGAGGAACCGGAAGAGGCAGCAACTCATGCAGACAGAACCACATGTTGGATTCTTTGAGCAGCTTCCGGAGATCCAGAGACTGCTTCTGACAGATGTGCAGGCCGGCTTTGACGGTGACCCTGCAGCCAAGAGCAAGGAAGAGATTATTTTTTCCTATCCGGGACTGTTTGCAATCTATGTATACCGTCTGGCACATGTTCTCTATAAAGAAGAAATTCCGTTTATCCCACGTGTGATGTCAGAATATGCACACGGCCGTACAGGAATTGATATCAACCCAGGTGCGACTATCGGGGAGTATTTCTTTATTGACCATGGAACCGGAGTGGTTGTAGGTGAGACAACAGAAATCGGAAATAATGTGAAGCTGTATCAGGGTGTAACCCTTGGAGCACTTTCCACAAGAATGGGACAGCAGCTTGCCAATGTGAAGCGTCATCCAACGATCCGCGACAATGTAACTATTTATTCCAATTCTACAGTCCTTGGCGGAGAGACCGTTGTGGGAGAGAATACGATTATTGGTGGTAATACTTTTATTACAGAGTCGATCCCTGCAAATACCAAGGTCAGTGCCAAAAGTCCGGAGCTTGTGATCAAGAAACCGAAGAGTCAGGTTTCCGCCACAAATGTATGGGATTATTGATAATAAAGGGAAAAATAAAAACTTAAAAATTTCAAAAACCTGTTGACAAATAAAACGGTTTACTATATACTAATCATCGTTGCAGCGGTCAAGCGATCGGTAATCACCGAAGCGACGATGCGCGGGTGTAGTTCAATGGTAGAACACCAGCCTTCCAAGCTGGATACGTGGGTTCGATTCCCATCACCCGCTTATGCGATAGTGGCGTAGTTGGTAACGCGCGACCTTGCCAAGGTCGAGACCGCGGGTTCGAGCCCCGTCTATCGCTCTTTGAAGCTCTGAGTAATCTCAGAGCTTTTTTTGTATAAACAAAGAATGCAGTGGTTAAACATAAAAAATCCTCCGCTTTATTTTACAGCATTTTCATAAATTACTGCAGCAGGTTCAGAAATTCATACTCTGAACAACTTCCTTTTGATGCATTCATTTCCGGAACTGCTATAGGTGGCAGAGGATTTTTACGTTATGTGTAGCGTAGTATCTTATTCGGTTGCTTTTTCCTGATCGATCAGTGTGTAGAAAGTCAGAAGATAAAGCCCACATAAAGCCAACAAGCCCGTAGATGATCCGGGAAAGCCAGCTCATGCTTCCGAAACAGAAACGCTACCAGATTAAAATTAAAGAAGCCGATCAGACCCCAGTTTATGGCGCCGACCACGGCAATGGTCAGAGCGAAATACTGCAGACATTTATTTGCCATAAGTCACCATCCTTTCGTTATACAGGAGATAGTTTTTCACGGAATCGAAAAAAATATACACGGGAATGAGAAAAGAAAAAACGAAATTTCTGACAGTCATGAAAATCATGAAAGAAGAAATTTCCGTTTTATTGAATTCAGATCAAAATATCTGCCTGACAATGCGGGTGCTTTACTTCAGTTTCAGAACCTGGGAAGTTGTCTGTCCGCCGCTTACGTTGAGAGTTTCTTTTCCCTGAAGGGTCACATCACTGGTGGTATCTTTCAGAAGAAATACCTGGCATACAGTGACAGTCTTTCCGGGATCAATGGTGTTCATGTAATTGTCTACAGCGTCATCGGTGGCTTCCGGATAAGTTCCTTCCAGAGATTCTCCGTTCTGGGAAGCCTGGAGAGTGAAGTCCACAAATGCGCTGGACTGGGAATCGCCAGAGTTTGTGTAATCGTAGTAGATCATCAGACATGGATTTCCGCCGTAATCATTGGAGATTGCAAACTGCTTGAACCGGACGGAGAATTTGTCTGTTGTAATATCAATGGATGCGCCTGTAGCCTGTGTGGAATCAGAAGCGGCACCTGTGGATTCGCGTCCGTACCGGAACTGTCTGCTGTGCTGTCATCTGTAAGTTGAGATGAAATTTCGTCTTTTACGCTTTTGAAGTTTGCACACATAACTTTGACAGTAGTATCATCCAGAGAAACGATCTTCCAGTCATTTCCAATCTTGATCAGCGGGTAAGTGATATCGATTTCGCTGTATTTCTCGTCAGCGGTGGAGGCATTTTCTGCAAGAAGAGAGGCAAGCATCTCCTGAATATCATCCTGTGTCATTTCTTTCCCGGCATAGGCGGCAACTGCGACTTTGCGGGTATACTCCTGAATGGTAGCTGCGTAGATGTTGGTTCCATCGATATATTTCATATGGACGGTTACTTTTGCGGTGCCATTCTGGATGTCAAATTTGTTTTTGGTGATCTTGTAAGTCATTTTTTTGTTGACGGTAGTGAAGAAATCTGTGTAGGCGGAATCACGGATATCCGCATCATCCAGAGCACTGAGATCGTGACTCTGGAGAAGGTTCTCCATGGTGGTAAAATCCATGTTCTGCATACCTGTGAGAAATTCTTCTGTGGCTGTTACCGGTTTATGGCGCTGAACCATATACCAGGCAGTTCCGCCGGCCACTGCAGCGATCAGAAGAATGATCAGGCATATCATAAGTGGTTTTTTGCTTTTTTTCTTTCTGCGTGGTGTATCCTCTTCGAAATCATTGGAGATCAATGATCTGGAGAGCTCATCATCATAAAAATCATTATTGTCTTCTGTATTCATTATTCCTCCTTATAATAAGTCATTCTGGTTTTCGGGTAAGATAAACCAGATACAGAGTTGCCGGATATGGAGTGAACCGTAACACATCTGGTTTACCGTAACGATTATAACATAGGTTTACTGTTTGAGAAACCCCCTGTGTTATGATATACTCTAAGATACAAAAAATGGTTGTGGCTGCGGAAAAAGCAGCAGAAAAAGATGAGGTGAAATATGATGCGAACAATTCAGTACTCATTCCCTTCAAAAGCAGACGGACTGGAAATTTCCTGTCTGGCGGTGGTGCCGGAACTGGGACGTGATGAGAAATACAAAGGCATTATTCAGATTGTTCATGGGATGAGTGAATATAAGGAACGTTATCTTCCTTTTATGGAATATATGGCAGAACGGAAATATGTAAGTGTGATTCACGATCACCGCGGCCACGGAAAAAGTGTGCGGAGTAAAGAAGATCTTGGATATATGTATGGCGGCGGGGCAGATGCCATGCTGCAGGATATTCATACAGTAAATTGTCTGATCAGGGATCATTTCCCGGAGCTTCCGCTGATTCTTTTTGGCCATAGCATGGGCTCTCTGGCTGTTCGTGCTTATGCGGCTCACCATGATGGCTGTATGGATATGCTGATCGTCTGCGGCTCGCCCAGTTATAATGTGCTTCGACCGGTTGGAGTGGCTCTAGGCAAAAAGCGGAAAAAACTTGTTTTCGGACCCAAACACAGTGCCGGCCTGATCGAGATGATGTCTTTTGGAAGCTATGCGATGCGGTTTAAAAAAGAGAAAAACCGTTTTTCATGGATCTGTTCTGATCCACAGGTTGTTAAGGATTATTCCGATTCCGAGTTACTGCGGATTTACTTTTACAGATGATTGCATATCTGGCACTTTTTGACCTGATGAAAAGAGCGTACGATGTGAAACACTGGAAGTGTACGAAACCGGAGATGCCGGTATTGTTTATCAGCGGAGCGGAGGACCCCTGTATGGGAAATGTACGGCAGTTTGCGAAGGCTGTTCGTGCCATGCGTCGAGCGGGATACCGGGGATGTCCGGGGGAAATTATATCCGGGAATGCGCCACGAGATTCTCAATGAGAAAGAACGGGAGAAGGTTTATCATGATATATTTAATATATATCCACAAAAAGGACTTGAACGCTCTGTGGCGGAGTGATATAATAAAGACCAGAGTGCTCCTGCAGACATCTGTGAGAGAGCGCAACTACTGAGAAAACAGGGGGATTCATAAATTATGAGAGCAAGTGGAATTTTGCTTCCGGTATCCAGCCTTCCATCGAAATATGGAATAGGATGTTTTTCCGCAGAGGCGTATGAGTTTGTAGACCAGCTGGCAAGGGCAGGGCAGAAATACTGGCAGATCCTTCCTCTTGGACCTACCGGATATGGAGACTCACCGTACCAGTCTTTTTCCACCTTTGCGGGAAATCCGTATTTTATTGATCTGGAAGCTTTTGTGAAAGCAGGTTGCCTGGATGAAAGTGACTGTGAGAACTGCGACTGGGGTGGAAGTGAGAGTTATGTGGATTATGAGAAGATTTATAATTCCAGATTCCGTCTCTTAAGAAAAGCATTTGAAAATTATGACTGTGAAGGAGATTTGTCCTATCAGAAGTTTATAAATGAAAATGCTGCCTGGCTGGAAGATTACAGCCTGTATATGGCCATCAAGGACAGCCTGAACGGGATCAGCTGGATCGAATGGCCAAAAGAACTTAAAAACAGAGAAAAAGATGCGCTGGCTGAGGAAGAGAAAAACTTACGAAAGAAGTGGGCTTTTACTGTTTCCAGCAGTACTGGTTTTTTTAAACAGTGGACAGAGCTGAAAACTTATGCAAATGAGAAAGGCGTGGAGATCATTGGAGATGTACCGATCTACGTTGCGTTTGACAGTGCGGATGCATGGGCACAGCCGGAACTGTTCCAGTTTTGACGAGAATAATATTCCGGTTGGGGTTGCCGGATGCCCGCCGGATGCTTTTTCCGCTACCGGGCAGCTCTGGGGAAATCCGCTTTATGACTGGGAGTACCATAAGAAGACCGGTTATGCATGGTGGACACGCCGGATGGCCAAACTGTATGAAACTCTATATGTGGTGAGAATTGATCATTTCAGAGGATTTGACGAATATTATTCTATTCCATACGGGGGATAAGACTGCGGAGTTCGGCCACTGGGAAAAGGGACCGGGAATAGATCTGTTCCGTACTCTCGAAAAAAATCTGGGAAAACTGGACGTGATCGCGGAGGACCTTGGTCTTCTTACAGACAGTGTCATTGAGATGGTGGAAGAATCCGGCTTTCCGGGAATGAAGGTTCTTCAGTTTGCGTTTGATGAGAATGAAGACAGTCCATATCTGACACACAGATATGAAAGGAACTGTATTGTATACACAGGAACTCATGATAATGAGACCACAAGGGGCTGGTTCCGTAATTTAAGTCAGCATGACCGGAACTTTGCCAAAGCTTATATCGGCTGTGAGGGCAAACATGAGACCGCGGCAGTATGGAGCCTGATCCGCGCAGCCATGTCCAGCGTAGCAGACCGCTGTGTGATCCCGGTACAGGATTATCTTTGCCTTGGAAATGAGGCAAGGATCAATGAGCCGTCAACTCTTGGTGATAACTGGAAGTGGCGTATGAAAAAAAGGTCAGCTCAATGAAAAAATCATTGAGAAGATTTATAAAATGACAAAACTTTACGGAAGACTTGTAAAAGAAGAGCCAGAAGAGAAAGAAAAAACAGAGTCTGACGTAGAAATGATATCTGACAAATAAAAAATGCCAGAATATCAGAAAGGATAAAAGATACATCATGGAAGAACAGAAAACAGAAAATAAGGAAGAGCTGCAGCAGGAGACTACGGAAGAAAAGAATTCCGATCAGGGAAATTCTTCCACAAGAAGCAGCCTTCTGTGGATCTTCGCAGGGGGTTATCTTGTGTATACGGGGATATCGTCTCTGCGCCAATGTTATAAGCGGGGCAGAAGACTCCAGTACGGGATTTCTGGTAGCAGGTGGTATTTTTGTTGTGATCGGGGCAGTGCTTCTGATCATGGCAGTCCGTAACCTTGCAAAAGCAGGTGCACAGAAACACGAGATGGAAGAAGCGGCAACGAAAAAAAGCAGCAGAGGAAACCGCCAAAGATCCGGAGATTGCGGCAGCTGGAAAAAAACGCATGTCTATTGCACAGCGGGCACATCTGGCAGAGAATCTTGATGATGCACCGGAGGAAGAAGCAAAATAAAAATACGGATGCGGGATAGCTCCTGCCAGGATATGACACATATAAGCATAAAAAAACGGAACATCAGGAGGGGGAAAATGATTTCTTCCAGGGATGTTCGTTTTTAATTGAGTAAGTTGTGTGTCATATATTCGGTGCAGAGTTGTCAAAGGGAATGGATGATTTGTCTCGCCTGACTTATCTGCGTTTTGGGGTTTTTCGACGTTTTTTCGTGATTTTTTGTTGCCGGGAGTGTGTAAGGTAGACCAGCAGAACGCCTGTACCAGTAAAATTCCGATCAGCGCTCCACAGCTGTCAATTCCCACATCCCTTACAGAGGCCCGCGGGCGTCCACAAAAAGACTGATGATATTCGTCCAGGCCGGCAAAACCCACACATACAAATCCTGCAAGAAGCATCAGCCAGATTCCCCGGACTCCGTAAACATAAAGCGGGAAGGAAATGGAGATGGACAACAGACAGTATTCGGTCATATGGGCAGCCTTCCGTACATAAAACTCGATATGGGATGCCTCCTGGGAAAGCTGATCCGGGCTTTTTCCTGTGGCAAGTATTTCATTTTTTGTTTCTACGATCTGATAGCTGACTTTATAACTCAGGGCACCGGAAACTTCTCCGGTCTGTGCGGAAAAAGAGTAGATCACGCACATCATCAGGATCGCAGGTGCAAAAGAAAATGGTTTTTAATAATGTAATCAGTATTTTCATGGCTTCAATATAGCACTGTTGTCTGGAAAAGTCCAGAAAAATATAGAAAAAGAACAGAGGGAGAAGAAAAAGGGACGGAGGAGATGAAGGGGGAAGTGGACAGTAAAGACTAAAATGTGTTAGAATATAAATAAATTTCAGGGGTATTTTTAAGAAAAAAGAATATTTCCGGGAGCGAACAGAAGAAAATCACAGGGAGGAATCAGATAATGAGTCTTGCAGACAATATATTCATTGACATGTGCAAAGATGTCATAGAAAACGGAACCAGCACAGAGGGAGAGAAGGTACGTCCGGTGTGGGAGGATGGAACTCCGGCTTATACCATCAAGAGATTTGGTGTTGTGAACCGTTATGATCTCCGCAGGGAATTTCCGGCGCTGACTTTGAGAAGAACTGCATTAAAGAGTGCCATGGATGAGATTTTGTGGATCTGGCAGCAGAAATCCAACAATATCCATGATCTTCACAGCCATATCTGGGACAGCTGGGCAGATGAGAACGGCTCCATCGGAAAAGCCTACGGCTATCAGCTGGGTGTGAAACATCAGTATAAAGAAGGAATGATGGATCAGGTGGACCGGGTACTTTTTTGATCTTAAGAACAATCCTTACAGCAGAAGGATCATGACCAATATTTATGTACATCAGGATCTTCATGAAATGAATCTTTACCCATGTGCCTATTCCATGACATTTAATGTGACCAAAGAACCGGGAAAAGACAAACTGGTCCTGAATGCTGTTCTGAATCAGAGATCTCAGGATATTCTGGCGGCAAATAACTGGAATGTGTGCCAGTATTCTCTTCTTCTGATGATGATTGCGCAAGCCTGTGATATGGAAGCAGGGGAGCTTGTTCATGTAATTGCAGACTGTCATATTTATGATCGTCATATTCCGGTGATCAAGGAACTGATCTCCAGAAAACCGTATCCTGCACCAACGGTAAAACTGAATCCGGAGATCAAAGATTTTTTATAAATTTACAACCGATGATCTGATCGTGGAGAATTATGAGACATGGCCGCAGATCAAAAATATTCCGATTGCGGTATAATTGTATATAAAGAAAAGGAAATCAGGATGAATATTATTGTTGCAGCAGATAAAAACTGGGGAATTGGAAGAAACAATGAACTTCTGGTAAGCATTCCTGCAGATATGAAAATGTTCCGCGAGGAAACTACAGGAAAAGTGGTTGTTATGGGAAGAAAGACTTTGGAGTCTTTTCCTAACGGACTTCCTCTTAAAAACAGAACCAATATCGTAATTACCGGAAATAAGGATTATCAGGTAAAAGGTGCGGTGGTTGTTCACAGCATCGAAGAAGCGCTGAAAGAAGTGGAAAAATATCCGGCACAGGATGTGTACTGCATCGGCGGAGACAGTATTTACAGACAGATGCTTCCCTACTGTGATGTGGCTCATGTGACCAAGATTGATTTTGCGTATGAAGCAGATGCATATTTCCCGGATCTGGATGAGGATCCGGACTGGGAAGTTACTGCGGAGAGTGAAGAACAGACGTATTTTGATCTGGAATATACTTTTGTAAAATACGAAAGAAAAGATAAATAATGTGAGCACAAAGCATAAGGCAGAATAGAAAACAGGCCGCCGGTAAAAATCCGGCAGCCTGTTTTTGCTCTTAAAATGCTATGTATAAATCCAAAAATCTGGTAATGGATTACTCGATTACGTGGATCCATCCTTTCGGAGCTTCGATGCGTCCCATCTGGATACCTGTCAGTGTGTCGTACAGCTTCTGGATAACCGGACCCATTTTCTCCATTCCGCTTGGGAAGCAGATTTCTTTGCCGTGGTCGTTGATCTTTCCAACTGGAGAGATAACAGCAGCAGTACCGCAAAGACCACACTCTGCGAAATCTTTCACTTCGTCGAAGTAGATCTCACGCTCCTCAGCTTCCAGTCCAAGGTACTCTTTTGCAACGTAGATCAGGGAACGACGTGTGATGGATGGAAGGATGCTGTCAGACTTCGGTGTTACAACCTTGCCGTCTTTTGTAACGAAGATGAAGTTTGCACCGCCTGTCTCTTCAACTTTTGTACGGGTCTAGGATCAAGGTACATATTCTCATCAAATCCCTGTTTGTGAGCATCTACGATAGCGTGAAGGCTCATTGCGTAGTTCAGGCCGGCTTTGATGTTACCAGTTCCGCAAGGTGCGGCACGGTCAAAGTCACTGACACGGATCGTGATCGGTTTAGCGCCGCCTTTGAAGTACGGTCCAACCGGTGTTGTGAGGATGCGGAACTGATATTCGTCAGCCGGTTTAACACCGATTACAGCGTTGGAACCGAACATGTACGGACGAAGATAGAGAGTTGCGCCTGAACCATATGGCGGAACCCATGCGTCATTCGCCTTGACAACCTGCTCAACAGCGTCGATGAATCTCTCTTTCGGGAATACCGGCATCTCAAGTCTTGCAGCAGAAGCAGCGATACGCTCTGCGTTCAGGTCAGGACGGAAAGTAACGATATGTCCGTCTTCTGTTGTGTAAGCTTTCAGTCCTTCGAATACACTCTGTGAATACTGAAGTACACCAGCGCACTCATTCAGTACGATGTTAGGGTCTGTGCTTAAAGTACCCTCATCCCATTTTCCATCTTTAAAATTAGACACGTATCTGTAGTCGGTTGGCATGTATCCAAATCCGATGCTGGACCAGTCAATGTTCTTTTTTTCCATAACGATTCCTCCGTTTACGAATTTTTACTTTTTACCATTGTAAAAACTTTTACGTGCTGACTTCAATAGTTTTTTGCGCCTTTTCTGCATTTGCTTGTAATTTTAACGGGAGTTCGCTATAATAAAAGCTATCTATGGACTGGAGGAAAAAATGGACAATCACGAATTTGAAGACCTTGGAAAAAAGATTCAGGATATTGTAGATAATGCTGTAAATTCAAACAGCTACCATGAGCTGAGCCATACCATCAACCAGATAGTAAATAAGGCGATTGATTCCGGCAGTGAGGCACTGAAAAATGCTATGAATTCCGTATTTGAACCGGGAAGTGATCCCCAGTTTCGAAAGAGGAGCTATACTTATCAGAGCCCCTATTACGGAAAAAGCAAAAAAGCGAAACAGCAGGCCGCAAAGAAACAGACAGAGCTTCTTTATGGAAAAACCACCGGTGAAAACCTGAAAGGTATGATGATGGCAGTTTCCGGCGGAATCCTTTTAAGTGGCATGGGTCTTGGGGCTATGGTGCTTCTGATCTGGATGGGCCTTGGACACAGCGGTGCACTTGCGGCGGGGGTCCTTGGTGTGATGTGTGCCGGCGCTGCAGGGGGTGGTGCGCTTCTGGGAACAGGAACCAGCCGCCTTGGAAGACTGGGCCGTTTTCAGAAATATATCCGTGCGCTGGGAGACCACACTTACTGTAATTTCCAGAAACTTGCCCAGGCAGCAGGAAAGAACGAGAAATTTGTAAAAAAAGATATCAGCAGGATGATCGAGAAAGGCTGGTTCCTGGAAGGTCATGTAGATGCCGAAGAAACCTGTCTGATCACAAGCAATGAGACTTATCAGCAGTATCTGGAAACACAGAAACAGCTGGAGCTCCGTAAACAGGAAGCGGATCCGAAGGTTCAGCTTGAGGAGAATATGAGCCCGGAGGCACAGGAAGTTCTGAGAAAGGGAAATGAATTTCTGATAAAGATCCGAAAGAGTAATGATGCCATTCCCGGGGAGGAAATTTCCGCAAAGATTTCCAGAATGGAACTGATCGTTCAAAAGATTTTTGAGCGTGCGGGAGAACATCCGGAGGTGATCCCCGATCTTAAGAAACTGATGGATTACTATCTTCCCATGACTGTGAAACTTCTGGATGCTTATGAAGATATGGATGGACAGCCTGTACAGGGTGAGAATATTACAGCTTCCAAGAAAGAAATTGAAGAAACGATTGATACACTGAATATTGCTTTTGAGAAACTTCTGGACTCCATATTCCGGGATACCGCATGGGATGTATCTACCGATATTTCTGTGTTACATACGGTTCTGGCACAGGAAGGTCTGACAGAAGATGATTTCGAAAAAATGAAACAGAACGCGGAAGTGAAATAAGTACAGTGAGCAGATGAGAAACCAAATCGCAGATGTCTGCCGGAAGGTACAGTGAATTAAGGAGAAGATTATGGGAGAAGAATTTAAGGACTTTGAGGTGGAAGCACCGGTACTGACTCTGGAACCGGATCTTACGGAAGAAAAAGAAGAAATTGCGGCAAAAAGAACCGGAGAAGCCACAGGAACCTGCAGTGGAGGAACCGGTGTTATCTCCACAGGAACAGAAAATCGTAGAAGATTTTGCGGCAAAGATCGATATTGAAAATACAAATCAGATCCTGCAGTATGGAGCCGGTACTCAGAAGAAGATGGCGGATTTTTCTGATACTGCCCTGGCAAATGTCCGTACCCAGGATCTTGGCGAAGTGGGAGATCTTCTTTCAAGTGTGGTAGGCGAACTGAAAGATTTCGATGCCACAGAGGAGAAGGGACTTTTTGGTTTCTTCAAAAAACAAGACGGCGAAGGTGGAAACCCTGAAAAACCGATTACACAAAAAGCCGAGGGAAATGTGGCGAAGATCACAGAAGCTCTGGAACAGCACCAGATGCGTCTGATGAAGGATTCTGCAGTACTGGATAAGATGTATGAGCAGAACCTGGCATATTTTAAAGAACTTTCCATGTATATCCTTGCGGGCAAAAAGAAACTTAAGGAAGTCCGGGAAGGAAAGCTTATGGAGCTTCATCAGAAGGCAGCGGCAAGCGGACTTCCAGAAGACGCCCAGGCAGCCAATGATCTGGAAAACAAGTGTGATCGTTTTGAGAAGAAGCTTCATGATCTGGAGCTGACAAGAACCATTTCCATGCAGACAGCACCACAGATCCGTATGATCCAGAACAATGACACCACCATGATCGAGAAGATCCAGACCACCATTGTAAATACCATTCCCCTCTGGAAAAGCCAGATGGTGCTGGCTCTCGGAATCGCACATTCCACGGAAGCCGCACAGGCACAGCGACAGGTTACAGATCTTACCAATGAACTTCTGAAGAAAAAATGCGGAGACTCTTCACCTGGCATCTGTGGAAACAGCAAAGGAGTCCGAGCGTGGCATCGTAGATATTGAAACTCTGAAAAAGACCAATCAGGAGCTGATCCAGACACTGGATGATGTGATGAAGATCCAGCAGGAGGGCCGTGAGAAACGTCAGGCGCAGAAGCAGATATGAGACGTATGGAAATGAGCTGAAAACAAAACTGCTGGAGATCCGGCGTTAAGCGTAAGAGCGAAAAGATAGTTCAGAGAGGAAAGGCAGGGCGTTTGAAGACACCTGCCTTTCAGGATTCATAAAGGAGATTTTTATGTACAGAGATCATACAAAAGTAATAAAAAATTGGAAACCGTGTTATCGGAGGAGGAAATCCGATCCTTATCCAGTCCATGACCAATACAAAAACTGAAGATGTGGAAGCAACCGTTGCGCAGATCCTTTCCCTGGAAAAAGCAGGCTGTGATATTATCCGCTGTGCAGTTCCGACCATGGAAGCTGCGAAAGCTTTGTCCCGGATCAAAAAACAGATCCATATTCCGCTGGTTGCGGACATTCATTTTGATTACCGTCTTGCCATTGCAGCTATGGAAAACGGTGCAGACAAGATCCGTATCAACCCGGGAAATATCGGTTCAAAAAGAGCGGATCCAGGCAGTTGTAGATACTGCAAAAGAACGGAATATCCCTATCCGCGTAGGCGTGAACAGTGGTTCTCTCGAAAAAGAACTGGTGGAAAAATATCACGGTGTCACAGCAGAGGGCCTTGTGGAGAGCGCCCTTGATAAAGTACGCATCATTGAAGAGATGGGTTACGATAATCTGGTGATCAGTATCAAATCTTCCGATGTCCTTATGTGTGCAAAAGCCCATGAGCTGATCGCAAAACAGACACAGTATCCGCTTCACGTGGGAATTACAGAAGCAGGAACCCTGTACTCCGGAAATATCAAATCAGCCATTGGCCTTGGAATCATTCTGTATCAGGGAATCGGTGATACCATCCGTGTTTCCCTGACCGGTGCGCCGCTGGAGGAAGTGAAATCAGCCAAAAGGATCCTGAAAACACTGGGACTCCGTAAAGGCGGGGTGGAAGTTGTTTCCTGTCCGACCTGCGGAAGAACCAAGATCGATCTGATCGGCCTTGCAAATCAGGTAGAAACCATGGTTCAGGATATTCCTCTTGATATCAAGGTTGCGGTTATGGGATGTGTAGTAAACGGTCCTGGAGAGGCAAAAGAGGCAGATCTCGGAATTGCGGGAGGCGATGGTGTCGGCCTTCTGATCAAACATGGAGAGGTTGTAAAGAAAGTACCGGAGACGGAACTTCTGGATACACTTCGCCAGGAACTTCTTACCTGGAATGAACAGGAGTCATAATGGAGAAAGATTTTTTTTTGACGTATTTCCTCATCTGAAAGTAAAAAAAAGAGCTGGAAGAACTTCTGGACATGGTATTTGTGACAAAAGTTTCCATGAATCCGGGAAGAACGCATCTGAGGGTATATATCGAAAGCAGCCGCTGGATCCACAAGAAAAATATCTTTGCCCTGGAAGATGAGATTGAACGGCAGTGTTTTCCGGGAATTCCCATGACTGTTACCGTTGTGGAAAAATTTCATCTTTCCGAGCAGTACACACCGGAGAATTTCCTGGAAAGCTACCGTTCCAGTATGGAGTTGGAGCTGCGCAGCTACAATATGCTGGAGTACAATCTGTTCCGAAGAGCGAAGATCACATTTACCGGAAAAGATGCTATGCGTATGGAACTTCCGGATACGGTGATCTCCAGGCAGAAGAGCGAAATCCTCATCGAATACTTTCATAAAGTTTTCTGTGAACGATGTGGGATGGATCTGAAAGTAGACCTGGATTTTGTGGAGGCGAAAGAGAGTAAATACCGGAAAAAATGCCGCACTTCAGATCAAACAGGAAGTGGAGAATGTCCTGAAACATGCCAAACTTGGCGGAGATCAGGAGAGTGAACCGAAGCAGGAGGAAGCAGCCAAAGAAAGAGACGAAGAAAAACTTCCGGAGAGAAAAAGGGAGAAAAAGCACCGGAGAAGAAATCCTTGACCGGAAACAACAGAAAGGCCAGAAAGGCGATTTCCGCAGCGGGTTCGGATCCGCAGAGACAGCAATCCGGATGTGGTTTACGGCAGGGATTTTGACGGAGAACCGATCCCGCTGGAGAGTATCACCGAGAGATGGGAGAAGTTATCATTCGATGCCAGGTTATGGATGTGGAGGCCCGTGAGATCCGAAATGAGAAAACGATCCTGATCTTTCCTGTGACTGATTTTACGGACAGTATTGTTGTGAAGATGTTCCTTCGTAACGAACAGGTTCCGGAAGTGACGGAAAGTGTAAAAAAAGGTGCTTCCTGAAACTGAAAAGGAGTTAACAACCATTGATCGTTTTGACAGTGAGCTGACCATCGGAAATATTACAGGCATTAAGAAAATTGCCAATTTTACCAGTGCGAGAATGGATACCAGTCCTCAGAAAAGGGTAGAGCTTCACTGCCACACCAAGATGAGTGATATGGACGGTGTCACTGATGCCAAGGCGCTGGTAAAAACGTGCCTATGAGTGGGGACATAAGGCCATCGCGATTACCGATCATGGTGTGGTGCAGTCTTTCCCTGAGGCGAACCACTGCTTTGATGCCTGGGGAGGCTGCGTTCCCAAGGAGTCTGATTTCAAGGTGCTCTATGGAATGGAAGCATATCTGGTGGATGACCTGAAAGGCATGGTCACCAATTCCAGAGGACAGCGGCTGGATGGTGACTTTGTTGTTTTTGATATTGAGACAACGGGATTCTCAGCACTGACCTGTAAGATCATTGAGATTGGCGCGGTAAAAGTGGAGAAAGGCCAGATCACGGATCGTTTTTCCACGTTTGTAAATCCGGAAGTGCCCATTCCGTTCCGCATTGAACAGCTGACAAGTATCAATGATTCCATGGTTCTGGATGCGCCCACCATAGAGGATGTGTTGCCGAAATTCTTGGAATTCTGTGAGGCTGCGTGATGGTGGCCCATAATGCGGACTTTGATATGAGCTTTATCATCGAAAAACTGCAAACGCCAAGGGAATCCCGGATGATTTTACCTATGTGGATACGGTGGGTATGGCCAGATTCCTTCTTCCTGCCCTGAACCGTTTTAAGCTGGATACGGTAGCCAAAGCAGTAGGTGTTTCTCTGGATCATCATCACAGGGCTGTGGATGATGCAGCGTGTACCGCGGAGATCTTTGTGCGGTTTGTAAAGATGCTGGAAGAAAGAGATATTTTTGATGTGGATGAGATGAACAGCCAGGGAGCGGTTTCGCCGGATACGATCCGAAAACTGCCCACGTATCACGCCATTGTTTTTGCGAGGAATGAAACAGGAAGGATCAATCTGTACAAACTGGTAAGCCAGTCCCATTTAAAGTACTATCACAGACGCCCCCAGAGTCCCAAAAAAGCGTACTGGAAAAAATACAGGGATGGTCTTCTGGTGGGAAGTGCTGCGAGGCAGGAGAACTTTATCAGGCACTTCTTCGTAATGCACCGGATCAGGAGATTGCCAGACTGGTGAACTTCTATGACTACCTGGAGATTCAGCCTCTTGGGAACAATGCGTTTTATGCTTGCAGATGAGAAGCACGATATGATCAATTCCGAGGAAGACTTAAAAGAGATAAACCGGAAGATCGTAAAAACTTGGAGAACAGTTCAAAAAGCCGGTAGTTGCCACCTGTGACGTGCATTTTATGGACCCGCAGGATGAGGTTTACCGTCGGATCATCATGGCAGGAAACGGATTTTCCGACGCGGATAACCAGGCACCGCTTTACCTTCGTACAACGGAGGAAATGCTGGAGGAATTTTCCTATCTGGGAAGTGAAAAAGCAGAAGAAGTGGTCATTACCAATACCAACAAGATCGCAGATATGATCGAGAAGATCTCGCCGATCCATCCGGACAAATTTCCGCCGGTCATTGAGAACTCAGAGCAGGATCTTAAGAATATCTGTTTTACAAAAGCCCACGAAATGTACGGAGATCCGCTTCCGAAGATCGTGGAGGATCGTCTGGACCGGGAGCTGAACTCCATTATTTCCAATGGTTATGCGGTAATGTATATCATTGCACAGAAACTGGTATGGAAATCCAATGAGGACGGTTATCTGGTTGGCTCCCGAGGTTCCGTAGGTTCTTCCCTGGCAGCGACCATGTCCGGTATCACGGAGGTAAATCCTCTGCCGCCGCATTATCTCTGCCCGAATCCGGACTGTAAATACAGTGATTTTGATTCCCCGGAGGTAAAAAAATACGCAGGTATGGCAGGGTGTGACATGCCGGATAAGATCTGTCCGAAGTGTGGTACCAAGATGAACAAAGAGGGGTTTGACATCCCGTTTGAGACATTCCTCGGATTTAAAGGTGACAAGGAGCCGGATATCGACCTGAACTTTTCCGGAGAATATCAGGCCAATGCCCACCGGTACACGGAGGTTATCTTCGGAAAGGGCCAGACATTTAAGGCAGGAACCATTGGTACTCTTGCGGAAAAAACTGCATTTGGTTATGTGAAAAATTATTATGAAGAGCGGGGACAGCACAAGCGTTACTGTGAGATCAACCGTATTGTACAGGGCTGTACCGGTGTCCGCCGTACGACCGGACAGCATCCGGGAGGTATCATTGTACTGCCCATGGGTGAGGAAATTGAGAAATTTACGCCTGTGCAGCATCCGGCCAATGATGTAAACAGCGATATCATCACTACACATTTTGATTACCATTCCATTGATGGAAACCTTCTAAAGCTTGATATACTGGGACACGATGATCCGACCATGATCCGTATGCTGGAGGATCTTACCGGCATCAGTGCGAGAACGGTTCCGCTGGATCAGAAGGATGTCATGTCCCTGTTTGCGGGAACCCAGGCACTTGGGATCAGTCCGGAGGATATCGGCGGCTGTAAACTGGGATGTCTTGGAATCCCGGAGTTTGGTACGGATTTTGCCATGCAGATGTTAATTGATACCAAGCCGAAATATTTTTCCGACCTGGTACGTATTGCGGGACTTTCTCATGGTACGGACGTATGGCTTGGAAATGCCCAGGTACTGATTCAGAACGGAACGGCGACCATTTCCACCGCGATCTGTACGCGAGATGATATTATGATCTACCTTATTGGAAAAGGGGTGGAAAGCGGCCTGGCATTTACCATCATGGAGAGTGTCCGTAAAGGAAAAGGTCTCCGTGACGAATGGATCCAGACCATGAAAGACCATGATGTTCCGGCTGGTATATCTGGTCCTGCAAGCTGATCAAGTACATGTTCCCGAGGCCCATGCGGCTGCTTACGTTATGATGGCTTATCGTATCGCCTGGTATAAAGTGTTTCATCCGCTGGCTTATTATGCGGCATTTTTCAGTATCCGTGCCACATCTTTTCCTATGACTGATGTGTATGGGAAAAGAACGCCTGGAATATTATATGGCGGAGATCCGCAAAAAAGGCGATGAGGCATCAAAGAAGGAGCAGGATACACTGAAGGATATGAGGATCGTACAGGAGATGTACGCCAGAGGCTTTGATTTTGTGCCCATTGATCTTTATAAGGCAAAGGCCCATCGGTTCCAGATCATCGGAGATAAACTGATGCCTGCGCTGGATACCATAGAAGGGCTTGGAGATAAGGCGGCAGAGGCTGTGGTAGATGCAGCCGCGAAGGGAAAATTCCTTTCCAAGGATGATTTCCGCGACCGCACCAAAGTCAGCAAGACCGTTATCGATCTGATGGATGACCTGGATCTGTTCGGAGATATCCCACAGTCCAATCAGATGTCACTGTTTGATTTTACGGGTTGATATATGATGCCGGAAGGGCTTACAATAAATAAAAATGCTGCCATTTCTCTTAATGGAAGATATGGCAGCGAGAACTCCCAGGAGGATATCAAGATAATATGAAAAAAGAAGAATTAAGATACCTGCAGCGACTTGCAGAGCTGTATCCTACCATAGCAAAGGCCTCAACAGAGATCATCAATCTGCAGTCTATATTAAACCTTCCGAAAGGTACCGAGCATTTCATGTCGGACATCCATGGAGAGTATGATGCGTTTTCCCATGTTCTTCGAAATGGTTCCGGTGCTGTGCGGAAAAAGATCGATGACGTGTTCGGACATACCTTAAGTAACAGTGATAAACGTTCTCTTGCCACACTGATCTATTATCCGAAAGAAAAGATGGAAGTCGTAAAGAAGCATGAAGAAGACATGGAGAACTGGTACAAGATCACGCTTTATCGCCTGATCGAAGTGTGCAAGACAACGGCGTCCAAATATACCCGTTCCAAAGTCCGTAAAGCTCTCCCGGCAGACTATGCCTATGTGATCGAGGAGCTGATCACGGAGAAGGCGGAAGTCCTGGACAAAGAGGCATATTACGATGCTATTGTCAACACCATCATTGAGATCGGCAGGGCAGAGAATTTTATCATTGCCCTGGCAGAACTGATCCAGCGTCTGGTCGTGGATCATCTTCATGTGCTGGGAGATATTTATGATCGAGGTCCGGGCCCGCATTTTATCATGGATCGTCTGATGAAATACCACTCTCTTGATATCCAGTGGGGAAATCATGATGTGGTCTGGATGGGAGCTGCCACAGGCCAGAAAGCCTGCATTGCAACGGTGATCCGAAACAGTATCCGCTACCGAAATATGGATATCCTGGAGGATGGATATGGAATCAATCTCATGCCGCTGGCAACCTTTGCAATGGAAGCTTATAAAGATGATCCCTGCACTGTTTTTGAGATGAAGGGAGATGCCAATAACTACAGTATTCTGGAAGAAGAGCTTGGACGGAAGATGCATAAGGCCATCGCCATCATACCAGTTTAAACTGGAAGGCCAGCTGATCCGCCGGCACAAAGAGTTCCATATGGAAAGCCGTTGCCTGCTTCATAAGATCGATCCGAAAAAGGGAACGATCACACTTCCGGACGGAAAAGAATATCCGCTGACGGATACATATTTTCCTACCATTGACTGGAAAAAACCATATGAACTTACCACAGAAGAAAAAAGATGTGATGGATCGTCTGGATTCCGCTTTCCGTAACTGTGAGAAACTGCAGAATCATGTCCGGCTTCTCCTGGACAAAGGAGGCCTTTACAAAACCTATAACGGAAATCTTCTGTTCCATGGAGCATTCCGCTCAATGAAGATGGAAGTCTGAAAGAAGTCCAGATCTATGGAAAAACCTACAGGGGAAAAGAACTCTACGATGTGCTGGAGACTTATGTTCGCCGGGCATTTTTCTCAGTAAATGAGGATGAAAAGCGTAAAGGCAGGGACATCATGTGGTATATCTGGGCCGCCCCAAATTCTCCTTTATTTGGGAAAGACAAGATGACCACTTTTGAGCGTTATTTTATTAAAGATAAGGAAACGCATAAAGAAACAAAAAAATGCTTACTATCATCTTCTGGAAAACGAGGAAGTTGTAGACAATCTGCTCCGTGAATTTGGGCTGGATCCGGAAAAAGGCCATATCATCAACGGCCATGTGCCGGTTCACCAGAGCGAAGGAGAGAGCCCTGTAAAATGCAATGGAAAAGTTCTTGTCATTGACGGCGGTTTTTCCAGACCATATCAGAAAGTTACGGGAATTGCCGGTTATACACTGGTCTATAACTCCTATGGACTGATCCTGTCTGCTCATGAGCCTTTTACTTCCGCAGAAGAGGCAGTAGCCAAGGAACAGGATATTGTTTCCAACCGGGTGGCAGTTCATTACAATAACAAACGTACACTGGTAGGAGATACGGATACAGGAGCTGCTCTGAAGGAGAGGATCAGTGAGCTGATCCAGCTTCTGGAAGCTTACAGAAAAGGTATTATCAAAGAAAAGAAATAAACAGAAACGGGAAATACGCAGAGGATTTCTGATATGTTATAGTAAACAGAGGTGATGCAGATGAGAAAAACAAAAGAAGAAAAAGCGGCTGAAAACAGCTCTGATCCTGCTGATCATTCTGTTTATCCTGGCAGGATTCGGGGGTATGCTGTTTGTCTCCCACAAGAATAAAATTGAAAAAGAACAGCGAAAAGAAGCAGCACTGGCAGCATTGGACAGTATTCCGGAAATAACAGCGACACCGGCAGCAACAGCCACGCCGGTCCCCACAGCTACGCCGACACCGTCGCTGACACCGGTACCAACCATTCTTCCGGCTTTTGAACCGGAGAATTATCAGGGAACCTGGTATAGTGAAGATGGACTGACAACGATCGATATTTATGATATCAGCCTGAAATCTGTTTCTTTTACGTATAAAAGGATCAATGGAAAAAATCATTCGCTGAGTGTGGAAGCGGATGTAACTGCTGAAGTGGCCGGAAATGCCACACAGTTTTATCTGAAAGATTCCGATGGAAACAAAGCAAAGGGAGAATTTGTTTTTGATAAGAGTGGAGAATTTTATGTAAAAGTTAAAACTTATAAAAGGGCAGATGGTTCACTGACTTATCCGAAGACAGAATCGATCATGACAAGGGAGGCGCGGCAGAAGATGCCGGATCGACAGAACAGGAAAATGCCGGAACGGAAGCGGCTTCTGATACATCAGATGCAGAGACATCTTCCGGATCATCCACAGAAGTAAACAGTACTGATGCTGAAAAATGCTTCTGATGCGAATGCATATTACAGTGAAAAGTGAAGATACTTCGTCCCAGGATGACACAGGTATATATGGAATCCCTTATGGCGAAGAAGAAACATATTATACTGAATAAATAAAGAATCCCCGGATCTGTAACAGTAAGGGAATCCTGATAAAGGAATTTCCCGAACTGTTTCAAGTTCCGGGGATTTCTTTATTTGATCATTTTTTTTTTCGGTCCGTACGGCCGACGAGATAGTCGATACTGGTGTCGTAATAATTTGCCAGCCGGATAAGCATTTCGATAGGAATATTACGGGATCCCGTTTCATAATGGGGAATAAGAACGCTGACTGATGTGAAGGATTTCACTTAATTCTCTCTGAGAGAGATCTGCGTCTGTACGTAAATCCTGAATACGCTGAAATTTCATTGTGCTCACCTCTTCTTTCTATAGGAAGTATAAAACAGAACGAATTGCACTCTTGCAAAAGAGAGCAAAATGGACTATACTAAATTTATTATCTTCTTTTATTCAGAAAATGTCTATCTGAAATTTTCCCATTAATAATTGAAAAGACGAGAGATCTGAAGATCGGGTTCGGATTTTTCTCGCAGAAAGGACGAATTTGTTCGCAAGTGTATTATCAGCGGCGATTTTTGGCATGGAAGTGCGGGAAATCCAGGTTGAGGCAGATGTCAGTGATGGTTTGCCTTCTTTTACCATGGTTGGTTTTCCGTCTGCACAGGTAAGGGAGGCACAGGAGAGAGTTCGGACTGCATTTAAAAAACAACCGGCTCAGCCTGCCTCCAAAGCGGGTAACAGTAAATTTTGCCCCGGCAGATATGAAGAAAGAAGGGGCCGGGGTTTGATCTTCCGGTAGCTGCGGCAGTGCTTGCGGCTGCCGGGATCCTGAAACCGGAATTACTGAGCAGAGTTCTGGTTGTAGGAGAGATCAGCCTGAATGGAGAAATCCATGGTGTTTCCGGAATCCTGCCTCGTGTGATCCGTGCAAGAGAACTGGGGTTACGATTTTGCATTATTCCGGAAGAAAATATCCGGGAAGGAAAACTGGTACGGGATATGCAGGTGTTTGGGGTAAAAACGCTGGGAGATATGATCCGCTGTCTGAAAGAGCCTGAAGCATATCTATACACAGAAGAGAAAGAGATGGATATACAAGACGATCCAACGGAAAACAGGATTGATTTTGCGGATCTATGCGGACAGGAAGGAGCAAGGCGGGCAGCAGAGATCGCTGTAAGCGGTTTTCATAATATTTTGCTGATCGGTCCTCCAGGTTCCGGAAAAACCATGCTGGCAAGACGCCTGCCGACGATCATGCCCAGACTGACTTTTGAAGAGAGCCTGGAGATCACGAAAGTGTACAGTGTGGCAGGACTTCTTACAGAAAGTGACCCTCTGATCAGGGAGAGGCCTTTTCGCAGCCCTCATCATACCAGTTCCCCACAGGCACTGGCAGGAGGCGGAAGGGTTCCGGGACCGGGAGAAATTACCCTCGCACACAGAGGCGTTCTCTTTCTGGATGAGATGCCGGAATTTTCAAGAAAGAGCCTGGAGATCCTGCGTCAGCCCCTGGAAGATAAGGAAATCCATCTGTCCAGAGCGGCAGGAACCTATACGTTTCCTGCGAGTTTTATGCTGGCAGCAGCAATGAATCCCTGCCCCTGCGGATTTTATCCGGATATGAACCGATGCCGCTGTACTCCGGGAGAGATCACGCATTATCTGGGGAAAATCAGCCAGCCACTTCTGGAACGCATAGATATCTGCACAGAAGTTCCGTCGGTGAGTTTTCGAAGATGAAGAAACGGACACCAGGAGAGCCTTCCGCAAAAATACGGGAAAGAGTAAAAACTGTCCAGGAGATTCAGAGAAAACGTTACCAAAAAGAGAAATTTTGTTTTAACGGAGAGCTTGACGGAAGAAATCTGGAAAAATACTGTGTTATGACAGCAGAAGCGGACAGACTGCTGGAACAGGCATATGAACAGTTTCAGTTCAGTACAAGAGCTTATCATAAGATCTTAAAAGTAGCCAGGACTATTGCGGATATGGAAGAAGCAGAAAAGATCCTGCCGGAGCATATCGGGGGAGGCTCTTGCCTATCGGGCTTATGATAAAAAAATACTGGTCATAAAAACAGCAGAAAAGGAAGGTACTTTATAATGGAAAGAAAATACAGAAAAACAGAGATCCATTATGTGGAAAAAAACAGCAGCATTTATCCGGCAAGGCTTCGGGAACTTTCCGGTATGCCAAAACAGTTATATTATATTGGAAGATTTCCGGAAGATAATAAACCGACAGCAGCGATCGTTGGGGCCAGATTATGCAGTGCCTATGGAAGGATACAGGCATTTCGGTACGGGAAATTTTTGAGCGAGCACGGGGTACAGGTGATCAGCGGTATGGCAGCAGGAATCGATGCGGAGGGCCATAAAGGTGCACTGGAAGGAGGAACGCCTACATTTGCGGTACTTGGAAATGGTGTGGATATCTGCTATCCTTCATCCAGCCGTGGGATTTATCGGAGGATTCCGCAGAAGAACGGAGGGATCATCAGTGAGTATGAACCTGGGACCAGAGGCAGGGCTTATCATTTTCCGGCAAGGAACCGGATCATTAGCGGACTTGCAGACCTGGTGCTTGTAGTGGAAGCAAAAGAAAAGAGCGGATCACTGATCACTGCGTCCTGTGCTCTGGAACAGGGGAAAATGGTCTATGCCATTCCGGGAGCAGTAAATGATGCGTTGAGCCGTGGATGTCATAAGCTGATTTATGATGGAGCGGGAATCGCCTACTCTCCGGAAATACTTCTGGATGAGTGGGGACTGTCTGTGAAAAAAATGACAAATTGTGGGGAAACCAAGATAGGACTTGCAACGGATTTGGATTTGGTGTATAGTTGTCTCGAATTTACGACCAAAAAATTCTGGATCAGATTATCAGAAAACCGTTTTTCACCGGAAAAACAGCCGGTATCCTGGGACAGCTCATGCTGATGGGACTGGTGAAGGAAACCGGAAGACAGAATTATATCAGACTTGAATAACCGCCTTTTTGCCGGCAGCAGTGAGATTTTTTACACCGGACAGAAGGCAGAATAAGATTAGGAGAGGTAAAATGGCCAAAAATCTGGTGATAGTAGAGTCACCTGCTAAAATGAAAACAGTAAAAAAGTTTCTGGGGGCAAATTATACAGTAGAGGCATCCAATGGCCACGTAAGGGATTTTCCAAAGAGCCAGTTTGGTATTGATGTAGACAATGATTTTGAACCCAAGTATATTACGATAAGAGGAAAGGGAGAGCTTCTTGCAAAACTCCGTAAAGAAGCAAAAAAAGCAGATAAGATCTATCTCGCAACGGACCCTGACCGTGAAGGAGAGGCAATCTCCTGGCATCTGATGCAGGCACTGAAAACAGATACTTCAAAGATGCACAGAATTACATTTAATGAAGTAACAAAAACAGCAGTCAAGGCGTCCATCAAACAGGCCAGAGAGCTGGATATGAATCTTGTGGATGCACAGCAGGCCAGACGTATGCTGGACCGTATGGTAGGTTATACCATCAGCCCACTTCTCTGGGCCAAAGTAAAAAGAGGATTAAGTGCAGGCCGTGTGCAGTCTGTAGCACTGCGTATCATCTGTGACCGAGAAGATGAGATCAACGCATTCATTCCGGAAGAGTACTGGAGCCTGGAAGGTGAATTTCAGGTAAAAGGTGAAAAGAAGCCGTTAACGGCCAAAGTTCTATGGAACTGATAAAAAACTTCCAATCAAAACCGCCAGGAAATGGATGAAATCCTGAAAAATCTGGAAAACTGTAAATATGAAATCACAGAAGTAAAAAAAAGGCGAGAGGATCAAAAATGCTCCGCTCCCGTTTACAACCAGTACACTGCAGCAGGAAGCGGCCAAGACTCTGAATTTTTCCACACAGAAAACCATGCGTCTGGCACAGCAGTTATATGAGGGTGTTGATGTCAAGGGAAGCGGCACAGTAGGTCTGATCTCTTATCTGCGTACAGATTCCACCCGAATTTCCGAGGAAGCAGATGCAGCAGCAAGAACCTACATTTCTGAACAGTACGGACAGAATTATGTTTCTCAGACAGAAAAGACAGTCAAAAACGGACAGAAGATCCAGGATGCCCATGAGGCAATCCGCCCTACAGACATTACAAGGACACCGGTTCTTGTGAAAGAATCTCTCACCAGAGATCAGTTTCGTCTGTATCAGCTGATCTGGAGACGCTTTGCGGCCAGCAGAATGGCACCGGCACGTTATGAGACTACATCTGTCAAGATCGGAGCCGGCGAGTATGTATTTACGGTTGCGGCATCCAAGGTTGCGTTTTGATGGTTTTATGTCTGTGTATACAGAAGAGGGCGATGACAAAAAAAGGCAATATTTTTAAGTCAGAGCCTGGAAAAAGGCATGGAGCTGAAACTGAAAAGAACTGAAACCGGAACAGCATTTTACACAGCCACCGGCACATTATACAGAGGCATCACTTGTAAAAACCATGGAAGAACTGGGAATTGGACGCCCGAGTACCTATGCGCCGACGATCACAACGATCATCAGCCGACGCTACGTATCAAAGGAACAGAAAAATCTTTACGTTACAGAGCTTGGTGAAGTTGTTAATAATATTATGAAACAGGCATTCCCGAGTATTGTGGATGTAAACTTTACAGCTACCATGGAGGGACTTCTGGACTGCGTGGAGGCAGGCACTGTGCAGTGGAAGACTGTTGTACGTAATTTCTATCCGGATCTGAAACATGATGTGGATGAGGCGGAGAAAGAACTGGAGAAAGTTGATATCCAGGATGAGGTTACAGATGTATCTGCGACAACTGTGGCCGTAACATGGTAATTTAAGTATGGTCCACACGGAAGATTTCTTGCATGCCCGGGATTCCCGGACTCCGTAATACGAAACCATATTATGAAAAGATTGGTGTTGCATGTCCGAAATGTGGCGGTGAAATTGTCATGAAAAAAACGAAAAAGGGCAGAAAATATTACGGAATGTGAGAAATAATCCGGAATGTGATTATGATGTCGATGCAGAAACCTATCCGCAAAA
>ENA-OQCD01000037-OQCD01000037.1-human-gut-metagenome-genome-assembly--contig:-NODE-37-length-27108-cov-3.556095_pt1 | contig 27108 bp, 37 predicted proteins | sample MGYA00242755_ERZ504571 | MGnify/ENA primary metagenome ERZ504571 (study PRJEB26092, sample SAMD00036274) | human gut metagenome | host: Homo sapiens | study: EMG produced TPA metagenomics assembly of...
TATCTCTTGAAACTAGTATACTTTAAATCTAAAAATAACAATATATAAAATATCAAGATTTCAGGATAAATACTGGTCAAAAAGTGGAAAAGCTGTAATGGTAGAAGAATACAAGATTCAATGATGTATACTAGATTGCATGAAGAGCTAAATCGCAGAGAAATGACGGAAAGACTGTAGAATGTGCATAAAATAACATAAAAAATTTGTGAAATCAGTAAAAATTGTATGAAAAGTAATTGTTTTTGAGATGAGGATATGCTATGCTGATGGCACAGAAAACTAGTATACAATTTGCGAGAATCGCAAAGATTGAACGGATAAACAAGTATAAAAATATGGAGGACTTTACAAAATGGATACCTTGCAAAAAAAGATCCTTTGCCCGTCGATCCTCAATCTTTCCACAGACAACATGCGGGAAGAGATCGAAAAGCTGGATGCAACGGACATGGACATCTACCATGTGGACATCATGATGGCACATTTGTACCGAACTTCGGCATGTCGGTGCGTGAGCTGGAAATGATCCGCCGCATCACCGACGCGGGCCATCACAAGCTGGTTGACTGCCACATGATGGTCATGAACCCGCACCGCTACATCAAGAGGATCGCAGAAGCCGGTGCCGATATCATCTACATTCATCCTGAATCTGAGCTGATCCCCTCCGCTACGCTGGAGCTGATCCAGCTGGAAGGCAAAAAAGACGGGCCTGATCCTGAACCCCTGCACCAGCCTTGAGACGGTGAAGGACATGCTGCCCATCACCGATTACGTCATGATCATGGCTGTGAACCCAGGCTTTGCAGGCCGCGAAATTCATGCCTTACACGCGCCAGAAATTCATTGAGCTGGATAACTACCGCAAGGAAAAAAGGCCTGAACTACCACCTGATGCTGGATGGCGGTGCTACCCGCGAGGTGATTGCCGACCTGTACCATAACTGCAATGTGGAAGGCTTCGTGCTCGGCAAGCAGGAGCTGTTCTTCCAGCAGGATGATTACGCAACCTGCATCGACCGCATCCGCACTTTCTGATAAGACCGATTTTTTGTGCCGGGGAAAGGCACCTAAAAATAAAAAGAACGAGAACACACGAAATCAAGGAGGAAATTTACCATGAAAAAGATTTCTCGCCGTAGCTTCTGACCGTTGTTGGCGCAGCAGCTGCTACCGCAGCCTTGACCGCATGCGGCGGTTCCAGCAGCTCCACTGCAGCTTCCACCTCTTCCGCAGCTTCCACTGCTGCTCCCGCAGCAACCGCAAGCAACGCTTCTGTGGTGCTCAAGTTCGACCTGACCGTTTCTCTGGAGCATCCCTGGGGCCTTGCAGCTACCGAGTTCAGAACCGCATCGAGGAGAAGTCCGGCGGCAGCATGACCGTTGAGATCTACCCCTCCAGCACCTCCGGTTCCGAGGCGGACTCTCTGGCCGGTATGCTGGTCGGCACCACTTCCATGACCATGTCCGGCGGCTCCTTCAACGGCTACGCACCCAGCGCCACCCTGCTGGAGGCTCCCTGGGCTTACAACTCTGAGGAAGACGTTCAGGCCATGTGCGAGAGCGACATCGGCAAGGGCATCATGCAGGACTTCGAGGATGCAGGCTTCAAGGTGCTGTGGTATCAGCTGCGTGGTCCCCGTGAGCTGACCTCCAATGTGCCCATCAACAAGGCTTCTGATCTGCAGGGCCGCAAGATGCGTATGAGCGGCAATGTTCTGCACAACAGCATGTGGACTGCCGCAGGTGCCATCACCTCCGCCATCGCACTGAGCGAGACCTTCAACGCACTGAGCCAGGGCGTTGTGGAAATGCAGGAAAACCCCTACGATATGATCTACGATAACAGCTTCTACGAAGTGCAGAAGTACGTGAACCAGACCAACCACGTGTACTCCACCATCTTCAACCTGCTCAGCGTGGATATCTGGAACGGCCTGTCCGAGGATCAGCAGAACATCATCACTGAGACCTCCAACGAGATGCAGGATTGGACCAACGAGTACTACTTCGCTCACAAGGACGAGTACCTCGAAAAGCTGAAGGAAACCGGTATGCAGGTGAACGAGGACGTTGACCGCGACGACATCAAGAACGCCATGATGCCCGCCATCGAGGAGTTCCTGAAGAGCCAGCCGGGCGATTTGTGGACCACCTATCAGGCAATCTGCGATCTGTCCAACAGCTAAACAGACCCTTTAAAAAAGTACATTTTCATCTGACCGTTCTCCAATAGTGGCCGCGCCGTTCTTGATGGGCGGCGCGGCTTGATTTGGAAAATACACACCTGAGTACGGAGGAATATCCAGAATGAAGAAAGTTTTGGACGTGCTGGATAGGCTGTTTCACTATCTGGCAGCCATCGGCTTTGGGTGCGTCACAGTCTGCGTGTTGGTGCAGATCCTTGCCCGCTATATTCCGGGAGTTACCGCTCCCTGGACAGACGAGATGACACGCCTGTTTTTCCAGTATACGATCATGATTGCCTGCCCCATGGCCATCAAGTACCATGAGTACGCATCCATCGATGTGATCGCAGCCCAAACACATGCACCGGCCGTCACATCCTGAACCTTGTTTCGGATGCGGCCATCCTAATCGTGTGCCTCTTTGGAATCCCGCAGGCACGGACCTATTTCCGTGTTGGCACAAAGTCGCTTTCCACCTCTCTGCAGATCAACCTGGGCATCTTCTATGTGGTGCCGCTGGTCATTTTTATCCTGACTGCAATTTACGTAGTGCTGGATGCGATCAATGAAGTAAATCTGATCAGAAAGGGGGACAAAGCACAATGATCGGTGGCATGTTTATTCTGTTTCTGGTCCTGCTGCTGCTAACGTGCCCATTGCGTTCTCTCTGGGTGCTTCTTCGCTGTTCTATCTGCTGACCTCCAATATGAACGCGGCGGTCCTGGCACAGAAATTCTATGCAGGCATCGACTCGTTCACCCTGCTGTGCATCCCCGGCTTCATGCTGCTGGTGCTTTGATGAACGGCGGCGGCATCACCCGCCGCATCCTGAACTTCTGCAACGCCTTCCTGGGCCACTTTACTGGCAGCCTTGCGCTGGTGAACATCGTAGCATCCATGGTCTTTGCCGGCATTTCCGGTACGGCCATTGCGGACGTGTGCTCTCTAGGCGGTATGCTGATCCCCGCCATGGTGGAGGACGGCTACGACGACGACTTCTCGGTTGCAGTTACGGCTGCTTCCTCTGTGGTCGGCCCCATCATCCCGCCCAGTGTGCCCATGGTCATTGCCGGTTCCTGCGTGAGCATCTCGGTTGGCAAGATGTTCCAGGCAGGCATCATCCCCGGTGTCCTGCTGGGTCTGGCACTGTGTGTACCCACCTACATTATCTCGGTCAAGCGCCACTACCCCAAGCACGAGCGTTCCAGCTGGAAGAAGCGCTTGGAAGTTACCAAAGATGCTATCTGGGCGCTGCTGATGCCCGTTATCCTGCTGGGCGGCATCCTTTCCGGTATCTTTACCCCCACCGAAGCTTCCATCGTGACCTGCGTTTACTCCCTGATTGTGGGCGTGTTCGTCTATAAAGAGATCAAGCTCTCGGATGTGCCCCGCATCGTTTACACCAATATGCGCTCCTGCTCTTCCATCATCATCCTGATTGGTCTGGCAAACGTGTTCGCATTCATCCTGACCAACGAGCGCATCCCGCAGAAGGTTGCAACCGCGATCCTGAGCATGACCACGAACCGCATCCTCGTTATCCTGCTGATCAACTTCGTGCTGATCTTTGTGGGCATGTTTATGGAAAGTCTGGCGGCGATCCTGATCACCTTCCCTGTGCTGCTGCCGGTGGCAACGGCTGTTGGCATGAACCCGGTCCACTTTGCTCTGATGGCCATTCTGAACCTGATGATCGGCCTGACCACGCCTCCCGTTGGCATGTGCATCTGCACCGGTGCCCAGATCGGCGGCGTTTCCAGCTGGAAAGCCTTCAAGGCAAATATGCCGTTCCTGATCACCAGCCTGATTGTGCTGATGCTGGTCTCCTTCTGTGAGCCGATCACCCTGTGGATCCCCAGCCTGTTTGCCTGATAACTGTATGATTGAGATAACTGTATGATTGATTGGAGGAACTTACAATGAGCCGTACTGTAGTGATTACCGGTGCCGGAGGCGCTCGGCAGCATTTTTGCCAAGGAGTTTGCAAAGACCGGATACCGGGTAGCGATTCTTGATTTTAACATTCAGGCAGGCCAGAAGGTGGCCTGCGAGATCGAACAGGCTGGCGGCGATGCCGCAGCATTCCAGGTGGATGTTACGGACAAAGCTTCGCTGGAAAAGGCCCGCGATGCTGTGGTGCAGCACTTTGGCAGCTATGAAGTGCTGATCAACTGCGCAGGCATTCAGGACCCGCTGGCAAAAACCACCTCGGAAGCTTATGCCGCAGGCGACGAAAAAGGCAACAGAGGTCGTCAAGGTGGATCCGCAGGCAGCAGATCTGGCCGCGGAAAAGGCCCGCGTTCTGGCTTCGTCCCGTACCCTGTTCAACATCGACAGCGATAAGCTGCTGCGCGTCATGGATGTGAACTGGCTGGGCACTGTGATGGCATGTCAGGTGTTTGCAGTGAATATGGTGGGCCGCGATGGCTGCTCCATCATCAATATTACCTCCATGGCAGCCTACGATGCACTGAGCATGGTGCCTGCATACGCAAGCAGCAAGGCCGCTGTGGATATGTTTACCAAGTGGCTGTCCAACTACCTGTCCAACACGGCAGGCAAGGTGCGTGTGAATGCGGTCGCACCCGGCTACTTCCTCACGCCGCTGAACCATGACATGTATGTGAACCCGGATGGTTCCTACACCCAGCGCTACTGGAACGTGATCCACCGCACCCCGATGGGCCGCCTTGGCGACCCGAAGGAACTGGTGGGTGCACTGCGGTTCTTTGCTGATCCGGAAATGTCTGGCTACATCACAGGCCAGGTCATTGCCGTGGATGGCGGATTCCTGTCCTGCCCGGGTATCTGAAGCTTTGGAAAGGGGAACATGATTATGAAAGCAATTGTTGTAAATGGCCCTGGTGATATGCAGCTGGTGGAGCGCCCTATGCCTGAGATCAAGGAGCCGAATCAGGTGCTCGTCAAGGTGCACGCTGCCGGCATCTGCGGCTCGGATGTGCATGTCTATCATGGCAGCAACCCGTATGCAAAGTATCCTGTGGTGCTTGGCCACGAGGGTTCCGGTGAGGTGATCGCAGTGGGCGAGGGTGTTACCGACCTGAAGCCCGGCGCAAGTGTTGTGTTTGAGCCGATCACCTACTGCGGCAAGTGCTATGCCTGCCGCTGCGGCCACCACAATGTCTGCCGTGAACTGAAGGTTCTGGGCTGCATCGTGGACGGCATTTTCAGGAATATGTGGTCATGCCGCGCAGCCAGGTGTATGAGTACGATGCTTCCAAGATGACTTATCAGCAGGCTGCTCTGTGCGAGCCGTTCACGATTGGCCTGCAGGCAAACTGCGCGGCGATGTGCGCCCCGGCGATGTGGTGCTGGTGCACGGCGGCGGCCCCATCGGCCTGATCGTTGCCAACATTGCAAAATCGCGCGGCGCTACCGTGATCGTGTCTGAGCCGAACGAGAGCCGTCTTGCCATGGCAAAGGACTTTGGCGCAGATTACAGCATCAACCCGATGAAGGAAGATCTGGATGCGTTCATCAACAAACTGACCGACGGCGAGGGTGTCAACGTGATCTTTGAGGCCGCAGGCGTTCCCGCACTGCTGGCACATGCAACCAGCCAGCTTTCTCCCGCAGGCCGTCTGGTGGCTATGACCTTTGGCAAGGAGCCGATCCCCGTGAACTTCAAGGAGATCAACGCAAAGGAACTGACCATTCTGGGTACCCGTCATCAGTACCAGAAGTTCCCCGAGGTGGTCAAGATCCTGCCTGACCACCTGAAAGAGGTCGATGAGATCACCACGCATGTGTTCAAGGCAGAGGACTTCCAGAAGGCATTCGATACCCTTGCAGACCGTAACAGCGGCGCTGGCAAGGTGGTGCTGACCTTCGCCTGAGAGCAAGTGCCCCTTACATTATAAAAAGATAAACAAAAAGGAGCTGCTGCACAGTGTTTGTGCGGCGGCTCTTTTTTGCCTGCGGAGGACTTGACAAGAATGATATAAAGTGATATTATTTTGATATCATAAAGAAAACGCTTCCGCACCCTGTGAAGGAGGGAACTGTTATGGAAGAGAAAATTCTGCAGACCAAAAAAAGAACGGCATGGTCATGCTGCTGCTCACCCTGCTGGGCTATGCTGTTACCGTCCTGCTGTTTTTCTACAGCATCATTCTGCTGGACGAAAGCCTGTTTCCGGGCATCCTGCTCACGATCCTGTCCATCGCATACTGGGTGGCGGGCATCTTCCTGCTCTGCGGCCTGAAGGTGTTAAAGCCCCAGGAAGCACTGGTGCTCACCCTGTTCGGCGATTACATCGGCACCCTGAAGGGACAGGGGTTTTACTGGGTGAACCCCTTCTGCACCGCGGTGAACCCGGCAGCTGGCACCAAACTGAGCCAGAGCGGCGATGTGAACAGCGGCGAGACCGGCATGGCGGCCCTGCTTAAGGCAGGCAACAGCAGTCCCCAGACTGCAGAATCGACCAGCAAGAAGATCTCGCTCAAAATGATGACCCTCAATAACTCCCGCCAGAAGATCAACGATTGTCTGGGCAACCCGGTGGAGATCGGCATTGCGGTCATCTGGCGCGTGACCGATACCGCAAAGGCCGTATTCAATGTGGACAACTACAAGGAGTACCTCTCCCTGCAGTGCGACAGCGCTCTGCGCAATGTGGTGCGCATTTACCCCTATGATGTGGCTCCCAATGTGGATACCACCGGCGACGGCGTAGCCGATGAGGGCAGTCTGCGCGGCTCCTCGGAGGTGGTAGCCGCCCGCATCCGGGACGAGATCCAGAAGAATGTAGCCGAGGCCGGCATCGAGGTAGTGGAAGCCCCGCATCACCTATCTGGCCTATGCGCCGGAGATTGCGGCCGTGATGCTGCAGCGCCAGCAGGCAAGCGCCATCATCGATGCCCGCAAGATGATCGTGGACGGTGCTGTGGGCATGGTGGAAATGGCCCTTGAACGCCTGAATGAGAACAAGGTAGTGGAGCTGGACGACGAGCGCAAGGCGGCAATGGTCTCCAACCTGCTGGTGGTGCTGTGCGGCAACCGTGATGCCCAGCCCATCGTGAACAGCGGCAGCCTGTACTGATGGCAGAACCAAAAAAGCAGGTGCCCCTGCGCCTGAACGCGAAGCTCTACGATGCCCTTGCCGCCTGGGCCGAAGATGACTTCCGCTCGGTGAACGGGCAGATCGAATATCTGCTGACGGAGTGCGTGCGGCAGCGCAAAAAGAACGGCAAGTATGTCTCGGACCAGATCGATGTGCCGCCTGAACTGGATATCAAATAAAATACCAATTGGCCCCGGCTGTGCGGATGAACTCTGCATGGCGGGGTTTGTGTTTATCTGTGGCTCCCTAAAGGCTGAAAATGCGAAATTTCCTGCCGGAAAATAACGAAAATACATTGACAGTTGCACACCTGTGACGATATAATAAGCCAAGGAATATCTTTCTGTGGCAATGGAAAGACCTTCCCGCAGAAAACTATATTCCGAAGAAAAGAGGGAAACTTACCCGCTTGAACAGACAAAAACAACATCGTGGTGCCGCTGCTGCGCTGGCTGTGCTGGTGCTGGCAGCTGTACTGCTTTTTGTGGGCGGAAGCTGGCTGGAAAAGCGCAGCCAAAAGCCGGAGACCCGGACGGAGCTGCCGCAGGAGACCGCCGAGACCATGGAAGTGGACGGCGTGACCTACCGCAGGCGCACAGATCTGACCACCATCCTTGTTATGGGCATCGACCATGACAGCGAGGTGGAAGCAGAAGGCTCCTATCAGGGCGGTCAGGCGGATTTTCAGCGGCTCATTGTGATAGACAGCAAAGACAAGACGGTCCGTCAGCTCAAGATCGACCGCGACACCATGGCAGAGGTGACGGTGCTTGGCATGCTGGGCAATCCGGTGGGCACCACTCAGATGCAGATCAGCCTTGCCCATGGCTTTGGCGATGGCAAGGATGAAGCTGCGGCTATGCCCGTGATGCGGTGTCCCGCCTGCTGCAGGGGGAAAACATTGATTTCTATCTGGCTATGAGTCTGGACGGCATCTCGGTGCTGAACGACCTTGCAGGCGGTGTGACCGTGACGCTGGAGGATGATTTCTCCGCAGCAGACCCGGCCATGACCAAGGGAGCTACCCTGACGCTGCAGGGCAATCAGGCTGAGATCTTTGTGCGCAGGCGCATGGATATTGGCGAAGGCACCAACGAAGCCCGCATGGTGCGGCAGGAGGAGTATCTTGCACAGCTTTCCGCACAGCTGGAAAGCAGGGTGCAGCAGGATCAGCAGTTCACCGCACAGGTGTACGATGCGCTGCAGCCGTATCTGGTCACCGACCTTGCAAAGGGCCGGCTGGTGAACGAGGTGTGGGCTGCCAAAGATGATACTGTGGAGCCTGCCATTGCACTGGAGGGCGAGCATAAGGTGGCAGAGGACGGATTCACCGAGTTCTATCCGACCGAAGCTTCCATCCAGAAAGCGGTTCTGACGCTGTTTTGGGAGCCTGTTGAAGAATGATGTAAATGTTGAAAAGCATTTGCGATAGAAAGCAGCATCTTGGGGAGTGCGGCTTGAAGTGAAAGGAGATCTTCATTATGAAGAAAGTTATCAGCGCTGTTTTGACCGCTGCTATGGTCGTGGGCATGGGTGTGTCTGTTCTGGCAGCAACGCCCAGCAAGACTGTGGCAGATGAGGTCAAGGCCAGCGGTTCTGCTACCGTCACCGGTGTTCTGGGCATTGTCAGCGATGTGAGGGTCACTGCCAAGGAGGATACCGCTCAGGTCGAGGAAGTCCTGCAGGACATCACTTCTGATGCAGACCTGCAGAAGGCTGCGGGCGCTTCGAAAGAAAAGAAGACGACTATAGATGTTACTGTAACGCAGGCCTTGAGATGCAGACCTCTAACCTGCTCGACGCTGCAAATGTTAAGCTGACCATTGAGTCCAAGGTCATTGAGGCTGCTTACGAGGACAACGAGCAAGTTACCGTTCTGGTGGCTGTGCCCAAGACGAAGGCAGACGGCACTGTGACCTATACCTACTATACTGTGCCCGGTAAGGTCGTGGATGGCGAGATCGTGGTGAACCTGAAGGGCCGTCAGGTCAAGCTCTATGGCTCCAACTTCGTTCTGGTGGCCGTGAAGACCATTGAGGGCTAAGAACTAGAAATGTTCTGCGGTGCTCCCTGATGAAAAAGGGAACGCCGCATTTTTGGCGTATAGGATTCAGAAAAATAGAGGAAAGGGCACAATGCCCGGGCCGCATGGGCGGCAATATTATGCAGTATTATAGGTAAGGAGTGAAATCGTGCAGCAAGATACTTTTGTGAAGGAGCGCACAGCTTTAGCGGCACAGCCGGAACAGGACGAAGATACCATTGATCTGCTGGAGCTGGCATTGGGCCTGCTGGCCCACTGGACGCTCATTGCAGCCACGGCTGTGGTGGGTGCCGTGCTGATGGCGCTTTATACGTTTTTTCTGGTAACGCCGATGTACAAAGCAACGGCTACCATCTATGTGGTCAGCCGCAATGATTCGGTGCTGAACTTCTCCGATCTGCAGGTCGGCAGCGAGCTGACCAGCGATTACATCAAGGTCTTTGAAATGTGGGAAGTCCACGAAAAGGTCATCAGCAACCTGGATCTGGATTACACCTACACCGATATGGCCAGTATGCTGTCTGTCACCAACACCAGCGACACCCGTATGCTGGATATCACGGTCACGAACCCGGACCCGGAAGAAGCAGCAGCGATCGCAAACGAGTATGCGGATGTGGGCGCAAAGTACATCTCGGAAAAGATGAAGACGGACGAGCCCACCCTGATGTCTTCTGCGCGTGTGCCGGAGAACCCGTTCAGCCCCAACAAGGCCAAGAACATCCTGCTGGGCTTTGTAGTGGGCTTTGTGCTGGCCTGCGCCGTGGTGGTGCTGCGGACCATGCTGGACGATACCTACAAGTCTGCCGATGATATCCGCAAGTATACCGGCATGGTCGTGCTGGCATCGATCCCGCTGGCCGATGCTGGCGAACAGCCGAAAGAGAAAAGCGAGTTCAAGCGCCGCACCAAGCGGTTTGCCAATGATGTCCGCCGCCGTGTGGGTGGCAGCTCTGGGAGGAAAGCATGAAACAGCTGAAGATCACAAAATTTCCGGCTCTGGATTATGCGGGAAATGAAGCCTTTAATACCCTGAGCACCAACCTCTCCTTTGCAGGTGCGAGTGTCAAAAAGATCATGATCACCAGCTGCCATGCTGCAGAGGGCAAGAGCTATCTGTCCATAAACCTGATGCGCACGCTGGCACAGCGCGGCATCAAGGTGGCGCTGGTGGACGCAGACCTGCGCCGCAGCATGGTCAACAATGACTACGGCCTGAAATATGAGGATGGCCGCAGCGACGGCAAGGGCCTCTCCCATTTTCTGGCGGCATGGTGGGCATGGATGAGGTCATCTACCAGACCGACATCCCCAACGCGATCATGGTGCCGGTGGGCCGCGATGTGCCCAACCCGCTGGCGCTGCTGACCAACAGCCATTTTGCCGAACTGCTGGATATGCTGGCCAGAATGGCAGATTACGTCATTGTGGACGCCACCCCCGGTGGGCGTGGTCATCGATGGCGGCGGAGATCGCCAAGGCATGTGACGGCACCCTGATCGCAGTGAACTACAACGATGTGAGCCGTCAGGAGCTGCTGGACGTGAAGCAGCAGATCGAGCAGACCGGCTGCCCCATTCTGGGCACCGTGCTCAATCAGGTGGACTACGACAACTATATGGGCCGCAAGTACTACAAATCCTACTCAAAGTATGGAAAGTACGGCTATTACAGAAAGTATTATAAACGAAGCCACGAAGCGGAAAAGAAATGAGCGGCTTTACGGATTATCATGCGCACTCGTCTACGGCGTGGACGATGGTGCGCAGACCAGAGAAGAAATGTATGCCATGCTGGATGCAGCGGTAGCAGACGGTGTGCGGCACCTGTTTGCTACCTCGCACAGTACGCCGGGCATGGAACGCTTCCCGCAGGAAATCTACGACCGGCATCTGGCGCTGGCCCGCGCATACTGCACACAAAAAGGCTACGACCTGAAGCTGGAGCACGGCTCTGAGTTGCTGTATACCCCTGCGACGGGATATGCGGCAGTCCAGCGCCAGCTGCTGACCTTGGGAGATACCGGCTGGGTGCTGCTGGAATTTGTGCCGAACATAACGGCAAAGGAGCTGGAAACGGCTCTGCAGGAGATCACGGGTGCGGGTTACCGCATTCTGGTGGCCCACATTGAGCGGTATCCCTGCCTTGCGCAGCACGGCCTGCTGGCCCGCCTGCACAAACAGTACCGGCTGCGCTGCCAGATCAACTGTTCGGCTGTGCTGGACAGCGGCTTCTGGCAGCGGATGCGGCTGGAGCACTGGGTCAAGGCGGGGCTGGTGGACGCGGTCTCTTCCGATGCACACAACTGCACCTCGCGCCCGACCCGGATGCGGCAGGCGTATGAGCGGCTCTGCACCCGTGTGGGACAAACGACAGCACAAAAACTGACCGGACTGGATGGCACAGAGTATCTTGTATAGTTGCTTTGACTGCCGGAAATGAAAATGGGAAAGACGCCTCTTTCAGCCAGCTGCTTCGTGAGGAAACGGATGGGGAAGGAACGTCCTTTTGTAAAGAAGTGTGGAGCTTCTGGCTTTTTGTGCAAAAAACTTGCGAATCAAAGGACAAAGTGTTAAACTGAAACAGGGAACATGTATGGTAAACTTGCGGGGGTGTACGAATGAAGATACTGGTCGTCGATGATGGACAGCTTGCAATCAACTCGCTGATCCGCATCCTGTGCCGCGTTGCACCCGACTGTGACTATATCAGCGCCATGACGACCGAGGATGCACTGAGCTGGATGCGTCAGGGGCCGATGGACGCGGCTTTCCTCAATCTGGAAATGCCCGGCATGAACGGGCTTGCTTTGACGCGCATGATCCAGAAGCTGCAGCCGCGCTGCAACATCATTGTGGTAACAGAGCACCCGGAGTATGCGCTGGAAGCGCTGCAGATCTTCGTGAGCGGCTTTTTACTCAAGCCTGCAAACGAGGCAGATGTGCGCAATGTGCTGGAGCATCTGCGCTACCCGCCGGAGAATGCCCCTGTCGGCATCAAGATCCAGTGCTTTGGCAATTTTTGAGATCTTCGTGGGCGGGCGCGCTTTGGCCTTCAAGCGCAGCAAGAGCAAGGAGCTGCTGGCCTATCTGGTGGATCGCAATGGTGCCACCTGCACCAACGGCGAAATGCTGGCCGTGCTGTGGGAGGATAAGCCCGACACCGCATCGCTGCACAGCCATCTCCGCAATCTGATCTTTGACCTGAGCCATACGCTGGAGGATGCAGGTGTTACCGGCCTGCTCATCCGCGGCCGCAGCACACTGGCGCTGGACACCAGCAAGGTGGATTGTGATTATTACAATTTCCTGCGGGGCAGCCGCTCGGCCACCAATTCCTATCGCGGCGAGTATATGACCCAGTATTCTTGGGCAAAGGTGACCCGTTCAGCGCTGCGCCAGCAGGCAAATGTGCAGAAAACAGCCTCGATCCCCAGTTACTATGTGCCGCCTACCGGCTTTTAAACCAGAAAAAACAAGAACACCTCAGAAAATCGCTCGATTTCTGAGGTGTTTTTTCTTGACATGAAAATACCCCAAGAGTACTCAGAGTTTTGTTTTTACTCTGTCTATTCTAGGGGTAGCATATCAAAAGTAAAGGGGCTTTGTGTGCAATTATTTACTGCTGCGCAAAAATTTTGATCTCATCTTTATCCATAAAGGCGGCACCGGAAAAACCGGAAGCTTCCAGCTGGCCCAACTGTTTGCCCAGCTTCTTGGCCTGCTGCAGAACGGTGACATTGTAGCTGCTGCGCAGGTCTGCAGCCTTGGCAAGAACGGCGGTGAAGTCGGCATCCTTGCCGTACAGCAGGGCGATCTTCTGCTTTGCGCCGGGGATCTGGTAGCCCTGCTCCAGCAGGATGCCGCACACGCGCTCGAAGCCGATGGAGAAGCCCACGGCGGGCACTGAGTGCCCAGGAACTTGCCCACCATGTTGTCGTAGCGGCCGCCGCCGGCCACGGCACCGCTGAACTGCGGGCAGGTGATCTCAAACACCATGCCGGTGTAGTAGCCCTGACCGCGCACCAGACTGGGGCAGTAGGCTACCTGATAGCGGCCTGCAGCCATGGCGTTGGCGGTAGCAAGGACATACTTGAGGTCATCGGCAATGGCGGGGTCTGCGCAGCGGGCAGCCACGGCATCCAGCGTGACTTCGCCTGCGGCAATGAAGTCGGCCAGTGCGTTGATGGCATTTTCCGGCAGCTGCTTTTCGGTCAGCTCAGCCTTCACACCATCGGCGCCGATCTTGTCCATCTTATCAAAGGTGATGCAGACGGAATCCAGCGTATCAGCGGAAAAACCCATGCTCTCCAGCATCCCGCGCAGGATGCGGCGGTCATTGATGTTGACGGTGAAGCCGGTGAAGCCGATGTTCAGCAGGGCACGGGTGGTCACGTCGATCAGCTCCACCTCGGCATTGGGGGAAGAATCGCCCAGAATGTCGATATCGCACTGTACGAACTCGCGCAGACGGCCCTTCTGCGGGCGCTCGGCGCGGAACACACGGTCGGTCTGGATCACCTTGAAGGGGCTGGGCAGCTTATCCTTGTTGGCGGCATAGTAGCGGCTCAGCGGCAGGGTCAGGTCATAGCGCAGGCCCATATCGGACAGCTGCTTGGGATCGCCGGTGTTCAGGGCAGCGGTGAGCTTATCGCCGCGCTTGAGCACCTTGAAGATCAGGTTCAGGTTGTCGCCGCCGTCGGATTTGTCCAGATTCTCCATATCCTCCAGCATGGGGGGTGGAAATGCGCTCGAAGCCGGACGCACGGTAGGTCTCCAGAATTTTTGCCCTGAATGTAATCGCGCAGGGTCTGCTCTGCGGGCAGCAGGTCGCGCATGCCCTTCAATGCCTGTGTTTTCATAAGATGGTTCCTCTCTATATAAATCAATGTAAATACTTTTACCTTATTCATTATAAAGAAATCTGCCGTTTTGTCAATTGAAATGGGCACACTGTAAGGGAAAAACCATTCGGAGGGCAGGCAATGAAACAGCAATTTACAGCAAAACATCCGTGGACCATCCTTGCGGCGGGCGCAGCCATTCAGGTGCTCACGGGCATCCCGGCGGCGTGGGGCGTATTCCAGCAGCCGGTCATGGACGAGTACGGCCTGAGCGAGCAGGGGGCAGGCTATGCCTTCGGCATCCTCATTGCGGCGTTCGGCGTGGGGTGCGTCCTCGGCGGTTTTCTGCAGGACAGCCGAGGCCCGCGGTGTGCGGCTCTGTGGGGAACAGCACTGCTGTGCGGCGGATTTTTTGCAGCGGCCATCCTGCCGGGCGGCAGTGCGATCAGCTTTTTTCTGGCATTCAGTATCCCGGCGGGGCTGGGCACGGCGTTTCTGTACCCATCCATCCAGTCCTGCGCACAGAAGTGGTATGCCGGGCGCAAGGGTCTTGCCACCGGCGTGATCGGCGGGGCGGTGGGTCTTTCCGGTGCGTTCCTCACCGTGTTCGTGCGCACGGCGGTCAGCGGCTTTGGGATCGTGCAGGGCATCCGGGGCGCGTTCTGGGCACTGGGAGCCATAACGCTGCCCGTCTGCCTTGCGGGCAGCCTGCTTTTGCAGGACCCGCCGCAGGATGCCGAAAAACAGCAGCAAAACGACAAAAATACCATCGACCTTTCCCCGTGGCAGATGCTGAAAACAAAGCAGTACTGGCTGTGCGCAGGCGCGGTGTGTTTTTCCACCCCGGCGGTGCTTCTGTTCAGCCCCATCATCCTGAAGCTGGGCGTGGAGCGGGGGCTGGACGAAAGCGCTGCATTGTGGAGCGTGGTGCTGGGCAGCGTGGGCAGTGCGGCGGGCCGCCTGCTGATGCCCATGCTCAGCGATAAAATTGGCCGCAGGCCCACCGATCTGCTGCTGTTTGCAGTGTCGCTGGGGCTTTCGGCAGGGTTTGCGTTTGCGCAGGGCTGGTGGGTGATCGCCTGTTATGCGGGGCTTACCTTCTGCTATTCCGGCCTTGCAGCAGTGCTGCCCGCCCTTTCCACCGATCTGTTCGGCCTGCCGCACGCAGGGGTGAACTACGGTTTTCTGGCACTGGGGCAGAGCGTGGGCAGTCTGGCCTTTCCGTTTGCAGCAAATCTCTGGGGGTTGGAAGCCGGGCGACACTGGCTTGCCGTGGGCGGCGCAGCGGCGGGCTTTGCAGCCATGTGGGTACTGAAGCCTGCCGGGCAGACACCGCGCAGGCAGGACACAGGAGCGTGAAATTTGCCCTCTTGACATAGTTGACAAAAACTTGACGAATGAAATGACAAAAGCATCCGAATTGACAGTTAGCAGCAGACAACTGCAAATAGTTTTGATGTTTTTTACCGGAAATGTATTGCAAAATCCGTCAGCTTTCTCTATAATAAAATCATGCGTGGTAGTACCGGTTAAGGCGCTGAAAGAGAGCGGCGCGCCCGGTCAGATGCAAGCAGCAAAGGGCAGCGGCTGTGCCGGCAGGGCGCGGCGGCGGCTTTGTGCTGCAAAGCAACATTTGTCAAAAGGAGAGTATGATTATGACCTATTCGCAGCAAGTACAGAATATGTGCCCGATCACCAAAGGTCCTAAGCATGGTCCGGCTCCCATCCCCGAAGAGGGCGCATGGGTCAAGGCCTATGAGATCAAGGACATCAGCGGCTACACCCACGGTGTGGGCTGGTGCGCACCTCAGCAGGGTACCTGCAAGCTGTCCCTGAACATCAAGAACGGTGTCATCGAGGAGGCTCTGGTGGAGACCATCGGCTGCTCCGGTATGACCCACTCTGCTGCTATGGCAGGCGAGATCCTGCCCGGCAAGACCATTCTGGAAGCTCTGAACACCGACTGGTGTGCGATGCCATCAACGTTGCTATGCGTGAGCTGTTCCTGCAGATCGTCTACGGCCGCAGCCAGACCGCTTTCTCTGAGGACGGTCTGCCCATCGGCGCAGGTCTGGACGACCTGGGCAAGGGCCTGCGCTCCATGACCGGTACCATCTTCTCCACCAAGGAGAAGGGTGTCCGTTATCTGGAGCTGACCGAGGGCTATATCAACAAGCTGGCTGTGGATGCCAACGATGAGGTCATCGGCTATCAGTTCGTCAAGCTGGGCAAGATGATGGAGGATATCCGTCACGGCAAGACCCCCAACGAGGCTTATGAGAAGAACGTGGGTACTTACGGCCGCTTCAGCAAGGAGCAGGGTGCTGTGAAGTACATTGACCCGCGTGAGGAATAAGAGAGGAGGAACAACTCATGGCAACTTTTGAATCTATGGATCGCCGCATGCCGAAAATCGAGGCATGCCTGAAGGCTAACGGCCTGGAGTCTCTGGACGCTTGCAACGAGATGCTCCTCGCAAAGGGCATCGACTGCGACAAGATCGTGCGCGGCGTTCAGCCCATCTGCTTTGATAACGCTGTCTGGGCATACACCCTGGGCACCGCCATCGCCGTCAAGCGCGGCCTGACCGATGCTGCCGAGTGTGCTGCTGCCATCGGCGAAGGTCTGGAAGCTTTCACCATCCCCCGGCTCTGTCGCTGAGCAGCGTCAGGTCGGTCTGGGCCACGGCAATCTGGGCGCTCGTCTGCTGAGCGAGGACACCACCTGCTTCGCTTTCCTGGCAGGCCACGAGTCCTTTGCTGCTGCTGAGGGTGCTATCGGCATCGCCCGCACCGCAAACAAGGTCCGCAAGACCCCCCTGCGCGTCATCCTGAACGGCCTGGGCAAGGATGCAGCTTACATCATTTCTCGTATCAACGGCTTCACCTATGTTCAGACTGAGTACGACATCCCCACTCAGACCCTGACCGTCGTCAAGGAGATCCCCTTCTCTGAGGGCGAGCGCGCAGCCGTCAAGTGCTACGGTGCAAACGACGTTATGGAAGGCGTTGCCATCATGAAGAAGGAGGACGTTCAGTGCTCCATCACCGGCAACTCCACCAACCCCGTCCGCTTCCAGCATCTGGTTGCAGGCACCTACAAGAAGTGGGCCATCGAGAACGGCAAGAAGTACTTCTCTGTCGCTTCCGGCGGCGGCACGGGCCGTACCCTGCATCCCGATAACGTGGCCGCAGGCCCCGCAAGCTACGGCCTGACCGACTCTTTGGGTCGTGTGCACGGCGATGCTCAGTTTGCAGGTTCTTCCTCCGTGCCCGCACACGTTGAGATGATGGGCCTGATCGGCATGGGCAACAACCCGATGGTTGGTGCTACCGTTGCATGCGCTGTTGCTGCAGCTCAGGCTAACGCCTAAGTTTTTCCTAAGTTTCAGCGAGGGGGAAGCTGCTTTCCGAATGAGCAGCTCCCCCTTTTTTGCTGATAGATGTCCGAACACAAGCAACCCGAATATGAGAAGGAAGAAACAATGAAAAAGAATCAGATCCGCAAGAGCGTGGCTGCGCTGGCCATGGCGGTTGTTGTGGGTGTCAGTCTGCTGGGCTACGGCTGCGGCAGCAAGTCCGCTTCCACCGCAGGCGGCGTGTCCGGCGATTTCACCGGCACTGCCAAGGGCATGGGCGGCGACGTTACCGTTACCCTGACGCTGGAAGACGGCAAGATCACCGGCTGCACCGCTGAGGGCAAGGACGAGACCCCCGGCATCGGTACGCTGGCACTGGAGCAGCTGCCCGCTCAGATCGCTGAGACCGGCAGCATCGCCGTGGACGGCGTGTCCACCGCGACCATCACCTCCAACGCCATCAAGGAGGCAGCAGCCGCTGCCCTGACTGCCGCTGGCCTGAACGCTGACGACTATAAGATCGAGGTCAAGGCCGACGAGACCAAGGCCGAGGATTCCACCGTTGACGCTGACGTTGTCATCGTGGGTGCAGGCGGCGCAGGCATGACCGCTGCCATCACCGCTGCTGCCGAGGGCAAGAGCGTTGTGATCGTGGAGAGCCAGGCCATGGTGGGCGGCAACTCTGTGCGCGCTACCGGCGGCATGAACGCCGGCAAGACCGTGTATCAGGATGAGAACGAGTTCGGCGAGTCTGCCGGTGTCGAAAAGACCCTGAAGACCGCTGTTGAAAAGTACGCTGACAACGAGACCATCACCGCTCTGGCAAAGACCGTCTCTGAGCAGTGGGCAGAGTACCAGAAGAACCCCACCGGTTACTTCGACTCTGTTGAACTGATGGAGCTGGACACCATGATCGGCGGCAAGGGCATCAACGACCCTGCTCTGGTGGAGACCCTGTGCTCCAACTCTGCTGATGCCATCGACTGGCTGGACGAGCACGGCATCACCCTGCACAGCGTTTCCAGCTTTGGCGGTGCATCCGTCAAGCGCATCCATCGCCCTGTGGACGCAGAGGGCAAGACCCTTTCCGTCGGTTCCTACATGATCCCCCTGCTGGAGGAGAACTGTGAGAAGGCTGGCGTTCAGATCCTGCTGAACACCACCGCCAACGAGATCCTGACCGATGCGAGCGGCGCTGCTGTGGGCATCAAGGCCACCGGTTCTACCGGCGAGACCGTCACTGTGAACGCCAAGGCTGTGGTGCTGACCACCGGCGGCTTCGGCGCAAATCTGGACATGGTTGTCGAGTACAAGCCTGAGCTGAAGGGCTTCATGACCACCAACGCTGCCGGCGCTCAGGGTCAGGGCATTGAGATGGCCACCGCCATCGGTGCTGGCACCGTGGATATGGACCAGATCCAGATCCACCCCACCGTTGAGGCCAACACCGCTGCCCTGATCACCGAGGGTCTGCGCGGCGACGGCGCTGTGCTGATCAACGCTGAGGGCAAGCGCTTCATCGACGAAGTGGGCACCCGTGACGTGGTCTCTGCTGCTGAGATCGCTCAGACCGGCAGCTACAGCTGGCTGGTGGTCGATCAGGCTATGGTCGATGCTTCCAGCGTCATTCAGGGCTACATCAAGAAGGGCTACACCGTGACCGGCGAGACCTACGAGGAGCTGGGCAAGGCAATGGGCGTTGATGAGGCTGCTTTTGCCGAGACCATGAAGACTTGGAACGGCTATGTTGAGGCCAAGAATGACCCCGACTTTGGCCGCACCAGCTTTGCAAACCCGCTGGATACTGCTCCGTACTATGCAATCAAGGTCACTGCTGGTGTGCACCACACCATGGGCGGCCTGACCATCAACACCAACACCGAAGTCCTCAAGGAGGACGGCACTGTGATCCCTGGCCTGTTTGCAGCAGGTGAGGTCACTGGCGGTGTGCACGGTGCAAACCGTCTGGGCGGCAACGCTGTTGCAGACTTCACCGTGTTTGGCCGCATTGCAGGTAAGGCTGCCAGCGACTACGCTGCATGAGTACCCGCAAAGCACCTGAAAACGCTTCCGGCTCCAAAGGCCTGAAGCCATGGATGAAGAACCTGATCTTTGCTGCAGTGATCCTTGTGCTGGCAGCAGCGCTGTATTTCGGCGTGCGCGCAGCACACAGCAGCAAGGGCAGCGGCCTGCAGGCCACCGTCGATTTTGGTGATGGCATCACCGAGACTCTGCCGCTGGATACAGACCACGATTACCTGTATGATGTGGGCAATTATGTCGTGCATCTGCAGGTAAAGGATGGTGCCATCGCGTTTTTGGACAGTCAGTGCCCGGACCATGTGTGCGAGCAATTCGGCTGGCTGGACAAGGACGGCGCATGGGCTGCATGCGTCCCTGCCGGGGTGTATGTGGTAGTGGAAACTACAGCTGAATAAAGATCGTGCTTCAAAAAAGAGGCAGTACCCTGCAAGAGCAGGGCACTGTCTCTTTTGTTTTGTCTGGAAGGCAAAAGAGGGCACGGTGTGAAAGTTGGGTAAAACTTTGACACAAATGCGTCAAAACAAAATTTAGACGCTTGTGTAATAGACGAAAATGCGATAAACTAACAATAAACTCTTTATCGCGCGCTTTTGCAAAGCCTGCGCCCGATACCGAAACCAGGGCATGCCCTGAAAGATACAGGAGGAAACAGCAAGCATGATCTTTAAAAAGAAGCAGGATGCTGCGGTACAGCAGACGGCTGCGGGTGAGGCAAAGCCCGCAGCGAAGGGCGGCAAAGCAGCAGCCTTTTTCCGCAAGAACTGGAAATGGATGGTGCCGGTGGTGTGCGTGGCCGTGCTGGGCGGATGGTTCATCCTGCGCCCGGACAAGGCACAGAACGCCAATAAGGACATCAACTATGTGCAGGTCTCGCCGTCCAAGCGGGATGTGTCCAACACCCTCAGCGGAACCGGCACTCTGAACCCTGCCAATACGTATAATGTTAAGTCGCTGGTAGCGGGCAAGGTGTTGACCAGCAGCTTTGAGGAAGGGGACATCGTGGAGGAAGGCACCGTGCTGTACACGGTGGACTCCTCCGATGCCACCACCAAGGCGGAGCAGGCGTCCATTGCTCTGCAGCAGGCACAGCGCAGCTACGACAAGACGGCAGACCGCCAGTATGTCCGCGCCGAGGTGGCAGGTGTTGTGAGTGCCCTCAAGGTGGCCAAGGGCGACGAAGTGACCAGCGGTCAGGAAGTGGCGGTCATCCGTGACAGCTCCAAAATGGTGCTGCGGCTGGAGTTCCCGGCAGCAGATGCCGCCACCTTCTCGGTGGGCCAGAGCGCAGAGGTGACGCTGGACGGCACCTTTGAAATGCTGACTGGCACCGTGACCGCTGTGACCGGCACCGATGCCCTGAGCACCGGCAACCTGCTCACCCGCACCGTGACCATTGCTGTGCGCAATGCAGGCGGCCTGACCACTGCGCAGGCAGCAACGGCAACCATCAATGGCGTGAACTGCATTGCCGCCAAGTGCTTTGAGTATCAGGCGGAGCGCACCCTGACTGCCCTTGCCGCCGGTACCGTGACGGCCATCAATGTGCCGGAAGGCGGAGCCGTGAACAAGGACGATATCGTGCTGCAGATCAGCGGCGAGGACCTGACCGAGGCTATCCAGTCTGCCGCCGAGAGCCTGCGCAGCGCCGAGCTGAACATGGACAATCTGCAGGAGGCCATGAACAACTACACCATCACCTCGCCCATCAGCGGCACCATTATTGAAAAGAATGCCAGCGGGGACGCGCTGTCCGCCGGCTCGGACCTGTGCACGATCTTTGACCTGAGCTATCTGGAGATGACCCTGAACGTGGACGAGCTGCAGGTCAGCAGCCTGTCGGTGGGTCAGAGCGTGCAGGTCACGGCGGATGCCGTGCCGGACAAAACCTATACCGGCGTGTGACCCGTGTTTCCTTGAAGGGTACCTCCAACGGCGGCACCACCACCTACCCGGTCAAGGTGCGCATTGATGAGACCGATGGCCTGCGCCCGGGCATGAACGCCAATGCTGAGATCGTGGTGGCACAGGCAAAGAATACCCTTACCGTGCCCAACGCTGCCATCGTGCGCGGCGGCTATGTGCTGGTCACGCAGGACTCCCCCAGCGCAGTCAACGCAGACCCGGGCATGATCGCGCCGGACGGCTATGTGTATGTGCCGGTCAAGACCGGCGTCAGCGATGACAACTACACCCAGATCGTCAGCGGGCTGACCGGCAATGACACGGTGGCTTACGACTCTGCCGCAGCAAGTACCGATACGTACTATGACGACGGCGGCTATTACGAGGCGGATGCAGAGGGCACCGAGGGCGAGGAAGGCGCCGATGCTGAGAACGGCATGGTCGATGAAGCAGAACCGGAAAACGGGACCGTACCGGCGGAAGAGCCTGTGGAAGCCGAGGAAAAGCAGAGCTCCGCAGAGGATGCCGTGAATCCGTCTCAGGCAGACGGCGTGGTCTATCTGGGCTGACACAGGAGGAATGCATGAGCGCTCTGATCGAGTTTGATGAGGTGTGCAAGTATTACCAGATGGGTGACACCACGGTAAAGGCTGCAGACCACATCACCATGAAAATCGAAAAAGGCGAGTTCGTGGCCATCGTGGGCCAGTCCGGCTCCGGCAAATCCACCTGCATGAACATCATCGGATGTCTGGATGTGCCCACCCACGCACCTACCGCCTGAACGGAAAAGACGTTGGCCGGATGAGCCGCAACGAGCTGGCATCCGTCCGCAACGAGATGCTGGGTTTCATCTTCCAGCAGTACAACCTTTTGCCAAGGCTCAACCTGATGGAGAACGTGGAGGTGCCGCTGGTGTATGCGGGCATCGGCCGCGCCGAGCGCCACGCCCGGGCCAAAGAGGTGCTGGAGCAGGTGGGTCTGGGCGATAAGCTCAGAACCGCCCCAACCAGCTTTCCGGCGGCCAGCAGCAGCGTGTTTCCATCGCTCGGGCGCTGGTGCGGAACCCGGCGGTCATTCTGGCCGACGAGCCTACCGGCGCACTGGACAGCCACACCGGCCGCGAAGTGCTGGGAATGCTGCAGCAGATGCACGATGAGGGCCACACCGTGGTGCTCATCACCCACGATAATTCCATTGCGGTGCAGGCAGACCGCATCATCCGTCTGGAGGACGGGCGGGTGGTCTACGATGGCGATGCCCATGCACCGGAAGCCGTGGTGCAGCCCACGCTGCTGCCGGAAACGCCGGATGAGGAGGAGAAAGCATGATTATTGAAACCTTCCGTCAGGCCATCCAGAACGTGTGGAGCAACAAACTGCGCACCTTCCTTACCATGCTGGGCATCATCATCGGTGTTATGGCAGTCATCGTCATCGTGGGCTTGGGCAACGGCATGACCAAAAGCATGCGCGACAGCTTTTCGGCACTGGGTACCAACACCCTTTCGGTGCAGGTGTGGGGCAACGGCTCCCGCACCGTTTCGGTGGAGGAAATGTACAAGCTGCCCACGGAGTACCCGGAGCTGATCCAGTCCATTTCGCCGCAGATCGATTTCAGCGGCAGCGGCACGCTGAAGATCGGCACTACCAGCTACCGCTGGTCCAACATCAGCGGCGTGGACGAGAACTATTCCGCCATGAAAAATTACCAGATCGCGCAGGGACGCGGCCTGCAGTACATGGATATGAAGGATAACAAGCATGTGTGTGTCATCGGCGATTACCTCAACCGTGTGGCCTTTGGTGGCAACGGCCTTGGCCAGACGCTCAAGATCGGTGCCAACAAGTTCCGCATCGTGGGCGTGCTGGCGGCCAAAGTCAGCGATCCGGACATGCAGCAGGGCAGCGATGACGACTGCGTTTACCTGCCCTATACCACGGCCATGCGCCTTTCCAGCCAGAGCACGGTGAACAACTATGCCGCGGTCATGGAGGATGAGAGCCGCGCCAACGAAGCAAAGTCTGCGGTGGAAAGCGAACTGCAGCGCCTGCTTGGCTCGGATAACGGCTACTATGTCTATAGCGCCAGCGAGTGGCTGGAGGAAATGAACAACATGATCAACATGGTCATTGTGATCCTGACCGGCATTGCCAGCATTTCGCTGCTGGTGGGCGGCATTGGCATCATGAACATCATGTTGGTGTCGGTGACTGAGCGCACCCGCGAGATCGGCATTCGCAAGGCACTGGGTGCCAAGGAACGCACCATTCTGTCGCAGTTCGTGGTGGAAGCAGCCACCACCTCGGCCCTCGGCGGCGCACTGGGCATTGCACTGGGCTACATCGTATCCATGGGAGCAAACAAGGTGCTGCCCATGTTCACCAGCGGCACAACGGTCACGGTCAGCCCGTCCTTCAATTCCATCGCAGTGGCCTTTGGCATCTCGGTGGGGATTGGCGTGCTGTTCGGCTACCTGCCCGCAAAGCGCGCAGCGCGGCTCAACCCCATTGAAGCATTGCGCTATGACTGAACTCTTCTCTGCCGGCGTTGCGCCGGACTGCAAAACACCAAGGAAGGGGAATATACCTATGAAAAAAACGTCTTTTCGCATGTCTGCTTGCAGCATGCCTGGCTGTGTCCGTGCTGGTGCTTCCGGCATCGGCGGCCAGCCTGAACAACTCGGCCATCCAGACGGCCATTACACTGGGCGCTATGGATACCAGCCAGACCGGCAGTCTGGATGCTGCCGTCACCCGCGGTGCATTTGCCAAGATGCTGGTCTCCTTTTCGGCCTACCGCGAAAGCGCCAGCCAGCAGGGCAATCTGGGCACACTGTATAAGGATGTGCCCGGCAGCTCTCAGTGGGCACCCTATGTGCGCATTGCGGTGCAGCAGGGCTGGATAAACGGCTATACTGATGGTACATTCCGCCCGGATAATACGGTCACGCTGGAAGAAGCCTGCACCGCAGCGCTCAAGCTGCTGGGCTATAAAATGACCGACCTCAACGGCGTGTTCCCGACGGCACAGCTGAACAAGGCGCAGGAACTGGGCCTGCGTAACCAGCTGAACCGCAGCCAGAGCGAGGCCATGAACTATGAGGACTGTGCTTTGCTGTTGTATAACACCCTCACGGCAAACACCGCCTCTGGCAGCGCCTATGGTACCAGCCTGGGCTTTACGGTTTCGAACGGTCAGGTGGACACCTCCACGGTAATGCTCAAGAGCCTGAAGGGACCCTTTGTGGCAGCGGAAGGCACCCAGCTGCCTTTTACGCCGGTGAGCATCTACCGCAACGATAAGGTCTCGGCTTCTGCAGAGCTGAACCGCTACGATGTGTATTATTACAGCGAAAGTCTGCAGACTGTATGGATCTACACCCGCAAAGCAGCAGGCCGCATCACTGCCGTTTCGCCCAGCGCCAGCGCACCCACGGCCGTTACCGTGGCGGGCACAGCTATCAGCTGGGCAGCACAGCAGTGGCTTCCAAGGTGTCCACCTGAACGGCGGCGGCGTGGGCGAAGTGGTCACTCTGCTGCTGGGCATGAACAATGAGGCGGCGGATGTTATTACCGGCGCAGAGGCCGACGAGGTGTTCTACGGCGTGGTGCAGGGCGCAGCCCGCAGCCTTGTGGAAGATAACGGCGCGGATGTGCTGCAGCGCGTGGCTGTCATGTGCACCGATGGTGTTCAGCGCACTGTGAATGTGGACAAAAGCCTGAACTACCCCAAGGGCTGGCTGGTAGAGATCCGCGTAACGCCGGGAAGGCGAGTCCGTGAGCGGCATCGAGAACAAGGTCGTTACCGGCAAGGTCAATGCAGATGCAACGGCACTGGGCAGCTATGCCCTTGCCGACGATGTACAGATTCTGGATACAACTGCGGAGGGTGTGGCTGGGACGGTTCGTCCCAGCCGCCTAGCGGGGACAGACCTGAATCTTCTGAACGTCCGCTACTATACGCTGAATGAGAAGGGCGAGATCGACCGCCTGATCCTGAATGATGTCACCGGCGACTGTGGACCTACGGCGTGCTGGATGATATCAAGAATGTGGCAGTCAACTACTCGGAACTGCAGACGCTGGCCAAGATCATTTCCACTGGCAAGAGCGACAGCACGGATACGCAGGATAAGATCGTGGACGACCTGAAGGATGTTCTGGTGCCCACCACCAGCGAAGTGCTGTGGGGTGTGATCAACGGCGACATCCTCTCCACTCTGTGGCAGAAGATCACAGCCAACACGGATAGCCTGCTCAGCCTTGGTCTGCGGCAGGTGGGCAGCCTTGTAGGCGAACCGTATGCGTCCATCTTCCGCTATATTGGCGGCGGTGCTACCTATGTGTGCTATGTCAATGGTTCGCAGGTAGCTTTCACCACCAACGTCAAATATCCGGTGCTGGTAGGTGGTGTTGCAGCCCGCAGAGAGACGACCGGCAGCGTGCGGACGATGGTCCAGCTCATGCCCATGAAGATCGATCAGGTGGGTGCAGCGTCGGTCATGAGCAACGGCACCCGCTTTGAGATGGCGGACGACGCACAGGTGTATCTGTGGTACAAGGGTCAGTACTATGCCACCAAGCTGACCGAGGTCAACTCGGAGGGCTACTACCTGACCGGCTGGTACGATAACTTTGGCTGTGCTGCGGGCAAGCGCGTGCGCGTGATCGTGGCCGTCAAAAAGGACTGATGGATTATTACAGCGTCCCGCGCCGCATTCTGCGCGGGGCAAGGCAGTTGGTGTACCCACGCCGCTGCCCGTTTTGTGATCGGGTGCTGGGCAGTGTGCCTGTCTGCCCGGATTGTGCCGCGGAGCTGGAAGAGCTGCGCAGAAAGCCGGGAATGCGGCTGGACGCTTCTCAGCATTATTTAGGGGAACTGACCGGTGCAGCAGCACCGTTCCGGTATGAGGGCTGTGTGCGGCGCGGCATCCTGCATACAAAATACCATGCTGCACCGTGGGCGGCGGTGGAGCTGGGCCTCTGGCTGGCAAAGCTGGCCTTTGGCAGCGAGATGCATATGGCCGGTGCAGAACCGGGGCCGGAGCTTGTGGAAGGCATGTCCCTTGGGTACGACTGCATCGTTCCCGTACCGGCATCCGGCAGAGCGCGCGGCTACAATGTGCCGCAGCTCATGGCGGTGCCGCTGGCCCGCGCACTGGGGATACCGCTGTACCCGAAAGCACTGGGCCGCACTCGTGCAAAGCGGCATCAGGCGGGCCTGCCCTTTGAGCAGCGCCTTGCCAATGTGGCGGGTGCCTTCCGGGTGACGGACACGGAACTTGTGGAGGGCAGAAAGGTGCTTTTGGTAGACGATGTGATCACCACCGGTGCCACGGCAGCAGCCTGCACACAGGCGCTGCTGGCAGCCGGTGCCGAGAGTGTGTTTGCAATTGCACTTGCCACTGTTGAATTTGAAATGTTTCCCGCAAGGGATCAGCCGCTGCAGGAAAACGAGCCGGAGTTTTGAAAATTTATTTGCAAAAACTTGGCAGAAAAAGCTTGACAAAACACCCTGAATCAAGTATACTAATTGAGCTGTGAGCGATAACCGCTTGCAGATATCCGGGTGTAGCGCAGTTTGGTAGCGCGCTTGAATGGGGTTCAAGAGGCCGTGAGTTCGATTCTCGCCACTCGGACCA
>ENA-OQCD01000038-OQCD01000038.1-human-gut-metagenome-genome-assembly--contig:-NODE-38-length-26981-cov-3.879757_pt1 | contig 26981 bp, 31 predicted proteins | sample MGYA00242755_ERZ504571 | MGnify/ENA primary metagenome ERZ504571 (study PRJEB26092, sample SAMD00036274) | human gut metagenome | host: Homo sapiens | study: EMG produced TPA metagenomics assembly of...
CATGGTCGGCATACCGCTCAATGTACTTCGTGCTCTGCGGATCGCGGTTGGTCAGCACATTGTAAGCGTACACTGCCGCCATCATCTCCTCGGCTGGAAGGGTTCATAATGGCGAGGTCAAGGCCCGCATACATCGCATGGTGAGGAAGGTGGTGTTCAGATAGGGGCGGCAGGGCAGGCCGAAGCTGATGTTGGACACGCCCAGAATGGTGCGCACGCCCAGCTCTTTTTTGCAGGCTTCCCAGTGCCTGCACGGTGGCCAGAACGTCCTTCTGCTGGGCGCTGGCGGTCAGGGTCAGACAGTCGATGTAGATGTCCTCCCGCGGGATGCCGACGGCAAGGGCCGCCTCCGTGATGCGGCGGGCAATGGCCACCCGGTCCTCGGCGGCGGGCAGGATGCCCCGCTCATCGATGGCAAGGCCCACGATGGCCGCGCCGTACTTTTTGCACAGGGGCAGGATCGCGTCCAGCTTTTCCTGCTCGCCGTTGGTAGAGTTGACGATGGGCTTGCCGTTGTACACGCGCAGGCCGTTTTCCAGTGCCTGCACATTGGAGGAATCCAGCTGCAGCGGCAGGCTGGTGACGCTCTGCAGGGCCTTGACCACCTTGGGCATCAGGGCAGGCTCGTCCACGCCGGGTGCGCCCACGTTCACGTCCAGCACCTGAGCACCAGCTTCCACCTGACTGACCGCCTGCTCCAGAACGTAGTTCATATCCTCTTCCCGCAGTGCCTGCTGGAAGCGCTTTTTGCCGGTGGGGTTGATGCGCTCACCCACACCGTGATGCCGTCCACGTTGACGAAATCCACCGGCGTACACAGCACCGAGGGCATTTTGTGGGCCGGACGGCCGGGTACGCAGCCTGCAAAAACGCTGTTCAGCAGCTTGATAAACTCCGGTGTGGTGCCGCAGCAGCCGCCCGCCGCGAACAGATGCAGTTCCCGGTAGGGCTTCATTTCCATGGCGAAGAGCTGCGGGGTGATATCGTAGCCGCTGCCGTCGGCCCGGGGCAGGCCCGCATTGGGCTTGACGAACACCGGAAAGTCGCCGGGCACAGCCTCTGCCAGACGCTTTGCCATGGGGAAGATCTCCTTGGGGCCCAGTGAGCAGTTGATGCCCACCGCGTTGGCACCCAGGCCACGGGCGGTCACGCCGAAGCTTTCCACCGTGCAGCCGGTAAAGGTGCGCCCGCCGGCTTCAAAGCTCATGCTGGCTAAGATAGGCAGGCCGCTGTTTTCCTTTGCGGCCAGCAGAGCGGCTTTCAGCTCGTACAGATCGGTAAAGGTCTCAAAAAAAATGAGGTCGGCCCCGGCGGCAGCGCCTGCCCGGACGATGCGGGCGTACTCGCTCACTGCATCCTCAAAGGCCAGCGTTCCGCTGGGTTCCAGCAGTTCTCCCAGCGGGCCGACATCCAGCGCGGTCAGGGCACCGTAGGGCGCACAGGCGCGCTTGCAGTTGGCGATGCCCGCCGCAATGATTTCTTCCAGACTGTAGGCGCTGCCCGCCAGCTTGTGGGCCGATGCGCCAAAGGTGTTGGCGTTGACGATGCGGCTGCCCGCAGCGGCATACTTGGCATGGATGCTCTCGATCAGCTCCGGGTTCGTGATGTTCAGCTCCTCCGGCTTTGCACCCAGCTTCAGGCCCGAAGCCTGCAGCATGGTGCCCATGCCGCCGTCCAGCAGGACGGTATTGCTCTGCTTGAAAAGTTCACTCGCTTGCACAGGTCTTTCCCCTCTTTCTATACTCACACCGGGTGCGCAGCACGCAGTGGCCGCACCCGGCCAGTTTTCCCTTTACCGGGTGGCCGCTGACCCCCAGAATGGCCGTCACGCTCTTGCGCGGGGTCATCAGGTTGGTATCGGTCACACACAGGCCCGCCCGGCGCACCGTATCCAGCGCGTTTGCCACCAGCGGCTGTACTGCAATATCCCAGTCACCGTAGCCGGGCGAAAACCGCCCGGTCAAATACTTTCCCTCTTTTGCGGCCCACTGGCGCAGCTCTGCTTCGGCTGCGTCTGCGGCCTGCTCGGCCAGCGCGCTGCCCAGTGCGTCGGACGCAACGCCCGCCGCGATATCTCCCACACCGGCACGGCGGATCTGTGCATCCACGCCGGGGCCAAGGGTCACGGCCAGCAGCACCGCCTGCGGGCAGTTTTCCAGATGCTTCATCACATCCCCACCCCGCAGGATGCCTGCTTCGGCAAGGGCAGCCGTGTCCGCTTCCAGCCAGACCGCCCGGGGCGTTGCCGCCGCCAGCAGCGGCATGGCGCATGTTTCCAACAGGGTCATGGTGCGGTCGTCCGGTTCCCCTCTGGCCCCGAAATACCGCGCTGCCTGTGCTGTATCGATCGCCGCCGGTTTTGCCAGCACCAGCGGCTGCGGTGCACCGATCATCCGCCGCACCTCCTTGCTTTTTTGAAATAAAGTGGTCTTAAGTATACCGCACCTGTGGGATTTTATCAATCCCGCAGAGCGGCGGATAAAAGAAAACTCCCTCAGTCACAGCTCACGCCGTGCCAGCTCCCTCAAGGAGGGAGCCTCTGTCGAAAAGGTAAGCTTTTCGGTTTTGCCAAAAGGCCCCATCCCAGAGGGGGCTGTCTGTGAAGCAGACTGGGGGAGTTCGTTCTTTATTTGATGCAGCTGGAACAGGGCGTATAGCCTGCTTCCACGGCTTCCTGATAGCTGGAGAAGAGGATCTGGTTCTTCTCTGCCGGCAGGTTCGGGCAGGTAGGCAGATGGAACTTTTTGCTGTTCACATTGCCAATGTACGCCTGCTGGGCCGTGCTGGATGCCGCCGGGTCGGTGGGGTTCAGCGCGGAATCTGCCGCAAAGTGCTCGGTGCCCACGGTGTAGTTCTGGCCGTCACTGCCAATGGTGATGGTGCCCTGCAGGTCGGTGCGGTACACATCCACCCTGGCATCCCGCAGGATGCTCAGCGTTTCCTCGTGCGGGTGGCCGTACTTGTTGTTCACGCCGCAGGAGATGATGCCCATTTCCGGCAGCACCGCGTTCAGGAAGAGGTAGCTGGTGGAGGTGCTGGAACCGTGGTGGCCCACCTGCAGCACATCGGCCCTGAGGTTCGCGCCGCTGTTCACAAGGTCGGTCTCCGCAGTCTTTTCCATGTCGCCGGTCAGCAGGAAACTGGTGGAGCCGTAGTCGATGCGCAGCACAATGGAGGTATCGTTGGTGTCGCTGTACTGTGCCACCGGGCCAAGCATGGTCACGGTAGCGCCGCCCAGCGGCCACATCGTGCCCACGGCAGGCACCTCTACCTGCAGGCCCTGCTGTTGGGTGTACTTGACAAAATCCTGAAAGCACTTGGTGGAGGCATCGGTCACCGGGCTGTACACATGGTACGCCGGGAAGTAGGCCAGTGCGGCAGCCAAGCCGCCTACATGATCCTCGTGCGCGTGGGAGCAGAACACATATTCCAGCTGCTCCACCCCCTGACTCTGCAGGTAAGAGACAATGAGACTGCCGTCGTCCACATTGCCGCCGTCGTAGAGCATGAACTGTCCGTCGCATTCCACCAGCACACTCAGCGCCTGACCCACATCGATGAAATGCACCTCCAAGGGTGCGTCCACCGTATCCACAGCCGCCGCAGCAGAAGCGGACGGGTTCGGCACTACATCGGCGCTTCCGCCCGGGACGGACGGCAGCCCGCTGCAGCCCGCAAGGCTCAGCACCAGTGCGGCGGCAGCGGCCAGCGCAGCAAGGCGCTGCCACAGGCCCTTCTTAGGCGCGTTTACTTTTTCTTCTTTCCAGTTTTCCACGTTGTGTTCTCTTTCTGTTGATCGTTTTTTGGCTTGCGCGCGGGTGCCGAATGGGGCGCAAAGCGTGCGCCGGGGCTGGGCGCACGGCCTGTCGGTGCAGCGGCACGGCTCTGGCCGTGGGCAGGCTTGCCGTTATGGCCCTTCTGGTTCGGGCGCACCGTATAGGTGCCGTCATTGTGGATCGTCACATCGGCGGCTTCGGCCCGGCGGGCAGAGCGCTGCACGGCGCGGCGGCCTACGGCGGGCACCAGCAGGGGGATCAGGTCCTCCCGGTGGGTCATCTTCAGCGCCTTGACTACCTTCTCGGCGTTGCGAGGCTCGTAGTATTGCAGCAGCGCCCGCTGCAGCGCCTTGCCCTCGGGGGTCTTTTCCACAAACACCGGCTTCAGGGTGTAGGGGTCAAGGCCGGTGTAGAACATGCAGGTGCTCACAGTGCCGGGGGTGGGGTAAAAATCCTGCACCTGTTCCGGGCGCATGTGGTTTTTATAAAGATATTCTGCCAGATAGACCGCATCCTTGAGGGTGCTGCCCGGGTGACTGGACATCAGATAGGGCACCAGATACTGCTTTTTGCCGGCCTTTTTGCTCAGCTCATAGAATTTATCCTTGAACTTGTTGAAGGTCTCGATGGGCGGCTTGCCCATGTAGGCCAGCGTGTTGGGGGCACAGTGCTCCGGAGCCACCTTCAGCTGGCCGGACACATGGTACTCCACCAGTTCCTTGAAGAAGGTGTCGTCCGGGTCGGCCATCAGGTAGTCGAACCGGATACCGCTGCGGATGAACACCTTTTTCACGCCCGGCAGCTCCCGCACCCGGCGCAGGATCTTCAGGTAGTCGCTGTGGTCCACGATCATGTGGGAGCAGGTGGTGGGAGCAAGACAGTGCTTGCCGCCGGTGCACATGCCCCGCAGCATCTGCTCCCGGCAGGAGGGAAAGCGGAAGTTTGCGGTGGGGCCGCCCACATCGTGGATGTAGCCCTTGAATCCGGCTCGTGGGTCATGCGCTCGGCTTCTGCCACGATGCTGTCCGCGCTGCGGCTGGTGACACGCCGCCCCTGATGCAGCTGGATGGCGCAGAAGTTGCACCCGCCGAAGCAGCCGCGGTTCTGGATGATGGAGAACTGCACCTCACGGATGGCGGGCACGCCGCCCATGCTCTCGTAGATGGGATGATACCGACGGGTGTAGGGCAGGGCGTAGACCTTATCCAGCTCCCCGCGCACCAGCGGCTTTGCGGGGATGTTCTGCACCAGATACTTTTCGCTCTGCTTCTGCACGATGATCTGGCCGCTGACTACGTCCTGATTGTCCATCTGGATGCGGCAGGCCTTGGCATACGCCGTCTTATCCGACGCCACCTTTTTAAAGCCTGCGCACTCCACGTAGCGCTCGGGCAGATGGTCGAAGTCGGTCATGTAACAGGTGCCGTCCACGTCCGTGATGCTCTCCACCGGTTCCCCGGCGGGCAAGGCGGCGGGCGATCTCCACGGCTGGTGCTCGCCCATGCCAAAGCTGATGATGTCCGCGCCGGAATCCTCGGCGATGCTGGGCAGCACGGTGTCCAGCCAGTAGTCATAGTGGGCAAAGCGGCGCAGAGAAGCTTCCAGACCACCTAAGATCACCGGCAGGTCGGGATAGGCCTGCTTGGCAAGGCGGGTGTACACGGTGGCGCTGCGGTCCGGGCGTGCGCCGCCCTTGCCGCCGGGGGGAATATTCGTCCTCGGCGCGGGGGATCTTTGCCACGGAATAGTGGCTGACCATGCTGTCCACGTTGCCGCCGCCGATGAAGAAGCCGTACTTCGGCTTGCCGAATCGCTTGAAGTCCTCGCAGTCGGTGTAGCGTGGCTGGGCCAGCACGCCGATCTTATAGCCCTCGGCTTCCAGCAGGCGGCTGATGATGGCAGTGCCAAAGCTGGGGTGGTCCACATAGGCGTCGCCGCCCACCACCACAAAGTCCAGCTGCTCCCACCCGCGGGCCTCCATATCGGCCCGGCTGATGGGAAGAAATTCGGTGTAGATCTTAGGGGAAGAGTTGTCCATTTGCTAATATCCTCATTCTTGGTTGAACACGGGCGAGTGCTCTTTTATTTTATTCCTCCGGTTGGTTCATCTGCATTTCCAGCCACTGCTGGCGGCTGATAAGCACAGCGCGGGGCTTGGCACCCTCGTAGGGTCCGATGATGCCTTTTTGTTCCATCTCGTCCATGATACGGGCCGCGCGGGCGTAGCCCAGCTTGCAGCGGCGCTGCAGCAGGCTGGTGGATGCCTGACCGGCATCGATGACCACCTCCACGGCCTGCTTGAACATCGGGTCGGTATCGGGATCCTCGTCGGAGTCCGCGCCGCCGCTGCCCTTCTTGCCGTCCTGAATGGCGTGCTTTTCCATGGCTTCGATCATGGCTTCGTCATACTGCACGGTGCCGCTCTGCTTGATGAAGTCCAGCACACGGCTGATCTCCTCATCCCGCACGAAAGTGCCCTGAATACGGGTAGGCTTGGGCGCACCCACGGGCATGAACAGCATATCACCCATGCCCAGCAGCTTTTCGGCACCGGAGCCGTCCAGAATAGTGCGGCTGTCCACCTGACTGGACACTGCAAATGCGATGCGGCTGGGGATGTTGGCCTTGATCAGGCCGGTGATCACGTCCACGCTGGGGCGCTGGGTGGCTACGATCAGGTGCATACCGGCGGCGCGGGCCTCTGGGCGATGCGGCAGATGGAGTCCTCCACATCCTTGCCCACCACCATCATCAGATCAGCCAGCTCGTCGATGATAATGGCGATGTAGGGCATCTTTTCCAGATCAGGCCGTTCTGCGGCCAGCTTGTTGAAAGACTTGATGTCGCGCACATTGTTTTCTGCAAACAGGCGGTAGCGGCGCTCCATCTCCTGCACCGCGCTGCCAAGGGCACCTGCGGCCTTTTTCGGCTCGGTGACCACCGGCATCAGCAGGTGGGGAATGCCGTTGTACTCGGCCAGCTCCACCACCTTGGGGTCGATCAGCAGCAGCTTCACGTCCTCCGGGCTGGAGCGGAACAGCAGGCTCATGATGATGCTGTTCACGCACACGGATTTACCGCTGCCGGTGCTGCCTGCAATGAGCAGATGGGGCATCTTGCACAGGTCTGCCACCTGTGCCACACCGGCAATGTCCTTGCCAAGCGCAATGCCCAGAGGTGAGGTCATGCGCAAAAAGCTCTGACTCTCGAACACGCTGCGGATATACACCGGGGTCTTTTGTGGTTGGGCACCTCAATGCCCACGGCAGGCTTGCCGGGGATGGGCGCTTCCATACGCACATCTGCCACCGCAAGGTTCAGGGCGATATCGTCTGCCAGCGAGGTGATGCGGCTGATCTTGACACCCGCCATGGGCTGCACCTCGTACCGGGTGACGGAGGGGCCCCGGGAGATATCCAGCACACGGGTGCGCACGCCAAAGCTTTCCAGCGTGTCCACCAGCTTCTGGGCGTTGGCTTTCAGCTCTTCCTGCGCGCCGGGGTCGGTCTCGTCCTGCGATTTTTCAAACAGCTCAATGGGCGGATACTGGTACTGATAAGTATCCACCGGTTCGGTCTCGTCCACAGGGGCCGCTGCCGCGGCCTGCTCGGAAGCGGCAGGCTTTTCCATTGCCGCTGCCACCAGCGTGCTGATATCCTTTTCCTCCACCGGTTCGCTGGTAATGCTGATCCAGCCGTCCTCGTCGGGTGTGCCGCGCATGGCAACGGCGTTTTCGGGCGCTCACCCCGGGCGGGTGCCGCCGGGACTGCGGGCTGGATGGGCACGGCGGGCATCTCCGGCGTGACTGCCGCTGCCGGGCTTTCCGGCTGGGCCGTCGGCATTGCCGGGGTCATGACCGGAGTATCAAAGCTTTCCGCTGCCGCAGGCTGCACCGGCTGTGCAGCCTTTGCAAAGAAATCGGATGCATCGGTCTCCACTGCGTCCTGTACGATGGGCTGTGTGGCAGGTCTGGGGGCCGGGCGCAGCGGGTTCTGCCCAAAGGTGCCGCCCGGGCCCACGATGAGCGGCTCGATGGGTTCGCTGCCGCCCTCCTTCACCTCAGTGTGGTCGGGGCCAAGGTCTACGTCAAAGGAAGCCCGGGGCCGGGATACCCGCACCTGCACCGGCGTGATGGCCGGGGCGGCAGGCTCCGGCTGGGCAAGCGGCTGGCCGGAAGTATCTGCGGGCGGCTCCGGCTGCGGGGCGGCCTCCGGCTCCTCCGCCTCCATCTCTTCGGTCACCTTGTGGCCCCAGTGGCGGATGCCGTTCAGCCAGTCCGGCACACCGATGCGGAAAGCCGGAGTTTCCATCTCCTCTTCGGCATCTTCCTCATCCCGGTATTCATCTTCTGCTTCGTCGTAGTCTTCCTCAGCCTCGGCTTCTGCCGCGCGGGCAGCGGCACGTTCAGCGCGGCGGGCTGCGCTCTGCTGCGCCATGGCCGCACCCTTTGCGTGCACGCCGCCAAACGCAGCGCACAGCCATTGCCACACCTCTGCCGGGGTCAGATCAAAAATGTACAGGCTGACACACAGTGCCAGCACGATCATGATAAGGGTTGCCGCAGGCCGTCCGCACAGCAGCAGCAGGCTGCCGCCCAGCAGTGCGCCCAGCGCACCGCCGCCGATCCATGCATTCACGCCGTTTGCGTAGCAGGCAGCCGTCATCTGAAATGCCGACATGCCCTGCGGCTGGATATCGGAAAAAACGATCACCGTGCCGCAGGCAAACACCAGCCCCAGAACCAGCTTGAAGATCTTGGGCAGAAGGTCTTCGCCCCGGGTATACTGCACAGCAAGGCAGCACACTGCCGCGCCCAGTACAAAGCTGCCGCAGCCAAAAAAGTCCGAACAGCACATCGTGCAGGGCCTTCCATGCCGAATCTCCCTCCACAAAGGCCAGCACCACCAGCAAAAGGCCTGCAAACAGGGTGCCAAGCCCCGCCGGAAGCCGCTGTTCTGCGCGTTTTTTGCGCGATGCTGCGCGCCGTGTTGTCGTTTTACGTTTTTTTGTTGCCATGTTTCTTTGTTCCCCGCGTTTGTAGTAGACACACTATTTGATTTTATTATTGTACCACGCAGGGAAGAAAATGGCAAACCTATTGTTGTACAAAATCGGCCTTCATTTGCGTTCAATCTCTTTATACAACCACGCCAGCGCATCCGAAAGCCCGCCCAGCTCGTCGATGAGCTTTTCCTTCACGGCCCGGCGTCCATCCAGCACGGTGCCCATGTCCATCACCAGCTCGCCGGTGTGGAGCATCAGGTCGGTGTAGCGTTTTTCAGTCATGCCGCTGTGGGCCGCTACGAAGCCGGTGATGCGCTGCTGCATCTGCTCAAAGCTGCGCATGGTCTGCGGCACCCCCAGAATGACGCCGGAATGCCGCACCGGGTGCACGGTCATGGTGGCTGTGGGCACGATGAAGCTGCGCCGGGCGCTGACGGCCAGCGGGATACCGATGGAGTGCCCGCCGCCCAGCACAAGCGTTGCACTGGGTTTGGACACGCTGGCGATCAGCTCCGCCAGCGCAAGGCCCGCTTCCACATCACCGCCTACCGTGTTCAGCAGCACCAGCAGGCCTTCGATGCGAGGATCCTCCTGCGCGGCCACCAGCTGCGGGATGACATGCTCATACTTCGTGGTCTTCTGGCCTTGCGGCGCTTCCGAATGGCCTTCGATCTGGCCGATGACGGTCAGGCAGTGGATCACATGCTCCCCGCGGGCCAGCGTGACCGTGCCCAGATCCTCGATCTCTTCTTTTTCCAGCCGACGCGCATCGGTCAGCTGCGTTTCATCGTTCATATGCTTTCCTCCTGCGTTTTTGTCAGCATTCCCCAGCCTGTGCCGGGCTATGCAGACCGCTGCAGCAAAAAAAGCGGTAACATTTCATAAAATTTTTTGAGAATGATTTGACATTCTCCATCGGTGCAGTATACTTTAAATAATTGACTGTAATATCTGCAATATGAACCCGTAAACGGATCAGGGTTTCTCTGCGCCGCATCTGTAAAGCAGGCAGCTGCGGCAAGTACTGCGATAGAGCGAAAGGAGAAAGTATTCTATGAACACCCCTGCAAAGGCTTCGCTTCCCGTTATCAAGCGTCTTCCCAAATATTACCGTTATCTGCGCTCTCTGCAGGAAGACGGCATCAACAGCATTTCCTCCCGCGAGCTGGCTGCTCAGATGGGCACCACCGCTTCGCAGGTACGGCAGGACTTCAACTGCATCGGCGATGTGAATGGCCGGCAGGGCATCGGCTACTCGGTGGAAAACCTGCTCTCCATTCTGGAAGGCCTGCTGTTCGGCAACGGCGACCGCCTGCCCACCATCCTGATCGGCTGCGGCCGTCTGGGCAAGGCAGTGAGCCGCTTTATCACCACCGACACCAACGGCTACCGCCTGATCGCCGCCTTTGATGTGGCACAGAGCGAGGTGGGCAAGGAGATCAGCGGCATCCAGATCCGCCATATCGACGAGCTGGAGTCTTTCTGTGCCGAGCATCACCCCAAGGTCGCAGTGCTCTGTGTGCCCCGCGACGGTGCGGAACAGGTCAGCGGCCGTCTGGTGGATCTGGGCATCGAGGGCTTCTGGAACTTCTCCCACTATGACCTCTCTGTGCCGTATCCCGATGTGGTGGTGGAGAACGTCCATCTGGGCGACAGCCTGATGAGCTTGCTACCCGCCTGCGCAATCAGGACTGAATATACCTGTTAAATAAGAGAACCCTCTCAGTTAAAGCCTGAGATGCCGCTGAACCCTCTCAGTCTCGCATATGCTCGACAGCTCCCCCGAAAGGGGAGCTTTGTCAGTGGGGACGGGAAAGTTTCTGCTTCTCCGGCGCAGGGACAGCCTGCCCGAAAGATACAGAAAAGCTCCCCCATCGGGGGAGCTGGCAAAGCCGTCAGGCTTTGGCTGAGAGGGTTCTTTCTGTAAGGAGAGTTTTTCAAATGGCAAAACTGTATTTCCGTTACGGCGCGATGAACAGCGGCAAGAGCACCGCCCTGATGCAGGTAGCCCACAACTACGAAGAACAGGGGATGCGGGTGCTGATCCTCAAGCCACAGGTGGACACCAAGGGCGGCGGTGAGCTGGTGAGCCGTCTGGGCGTGCGCCGCAAGGCTGATCTGCTGATCCCGCCGGAGACGGACGTGTTCGAGGCGTGCGCACGGCCAACGCTGACGGTGCGCCGCTGGCCTGCGTGCTGTGCGACGAGAGCCAGTTTTTCACTGCGCAGCAGGCAGAACAGCTGTTCATGGTAACGGTGGACCTGAACATTCCGGTGATCTGCTACGGCCTGCGGGCAGATTTTTCGCTTAAGGGCTTTCCCGGCTCTACCCGCCTGCTGGAGCTGGCCCACACCATCGAGGAGATGAAGACTATCTGCACCTGCGGCCGCAAGGCCATCTGCAACTGCCGCAGAGTGAACGGCAGATTCGTCTTTGAGGGCGAGCAGGTGGCCATCGATCTGGAAAACGATGTGCAGTACGTGAGCATGTGCCCCCAGTGCTATTTCAAGGCAAAGCGCGCGTCTACGCCGAAAAAGCTGCTTCGCGGGTTGAATAAACTTGTATACAAGGCTGCTGTGTTCAACGACACGGCAGCCTTTCTTTTTTATTCCCGGCCCACAGGCGCAGTCCACACAACAGCGCAAAATATGTCGCTGTCGGTGCTTCTTCACCCCCCCCAAAGGGCGAAAAAAGCACCGATTTCCATGCCCGAAGACCGGTGCCGGATGCCCGCCGCAAACAATTGATATATCAGAGTGCACATTTTTTGCGCTATTGATATATCAGTTCAAAGACTCCCATCCGGGCTTTTTAAGCTGTTGTTCGTCCACAATGTATGCAACGTTTCCACGTTCTGAAACGGAATGTTTACAAAATTATTGCAAAATTCGACGTTCCTCCTATGATGCATCCCAGTTTTCTATGCAAAATAGCGAAGTATACATGTTGCACAGTTTTTCGAGCCAAGTTTATTCATTTCAGCGAAGGCGTCAATTCTTGCGCGGGAACAAGAGCAATATTTGTACGTTTTTTGTTTAGATATCTGCAATTTGCGTCTTTCTTTTTGGTTGTTGTTTTGTTATCATAATTGTATACAACGGGGTATGTGCAGAACCCCCGTTCGAGATGATGTTTTCTGTATTTAGGAGGAGAACAAAAATGAGCAAGGCAATTTCTCGTCGTGATTTTATGAAGGTCACCGGCGCTGTGGGCGCTGCCGGCCTTCTGGCTGCCTGCGGCGGCAACTCTGCTGCATCCAGCTCTGCTGCTTCCACCGCTTCTTCCGCTCCCGCTGCTTCTGCAGACGAGAGCCTGGCACTGTCTGACGGCCCTGTTTCCATGACCATCAGCTGGTGGGGCGGCGACAGCCGTCACGAGGCTTACCAGAACGCCATCAAGGAGTTCCAGGCTGAGCACACCAACATCACCATCGAGCCCACCTTCGCCGCATGGTCCGGCTGGGAAGAGAAGATGGCAGCTGCCTTCATCGCTGGCAACGCACAGGATGTGTGCCAGGTGAACTGGAACTGGCTGTACAACTACTCTGCTGATGGCAGCAAGTTCGTGGACCTGAACACTGTTTCCAAGTTCCTGGATCTGACCCAGTGGGATGACGCTGCCATGGACGCCTGCTACGTTGCAAACAGCCAGCAGTGCGTGCCCGTTTCCATGACCGGCCGTATCTTCTTCTGGAACATGACCACCTTCAACAAGGCTGGCATCACCGAAGTTCCCAAGTCTCTGGATGATCTGATGGCTGCCGGCAAGGCATTCAAGGAGAAGCTGGGCGACGATTACTACCCCATGCACCTGGGCGCATACGACCGTATGATCCTGATGGTCTTCTACCTCGAGTCCAAGTACGGCAAGGACTGGGCTGACCCCGTCACCTCTACCCTGAACTACACCGAGGACGAGATCGCTGAGGGCATCGACTTCATCAAGAGCCTGGTGGATGGCCACGTCATGATGAACCTGAAGACCTACTACTCTGCAAACTCTGATACCGCTACCCACCAGTCCAACGAGTGGATCACCGGTAAGATCGCAGGCATCTTCGAGTGGGATTCCGCTGCTTCCAAGTACTCCTCCGCTCTGGATGATGCCAACAAGGACGGCTTCACCGTTGGCGAAGAGATCAAGTTCGGCGACAACAACGGCGGCTTCTCCAAGGTCTCCATGGGTCTGGCCATCACCAAGACCAGCAAGTGCGTTGCCGAGGCTGCTACCCTGATCAACTTCCTGCTGAACGAGGAGAAGGGCGCTTCCATCATGGGTTCCGAGTGCGGCATCCCCGCTTCCAAGGCTGGTCTGGCTGCTGCTCAGGCTGCCGGCGCTGTCAAGGATCTGGTTGCTGAGGCAAACGCCAAGGTCATGGCCTTCACCACCAACAAGCTGGATCCCCTGTTCGAGAACAACGACCTGAAAGCTTCCGGCACCGGCATCTATCAGGAAGTGTTCGACACCGTTGACTACGACGGCGTTTTCCGGTGCAGACGTGTTGACACCCTGCTGGACGGCATGGAGTCTGTTGGTTACACCATCGGCTAAGTTTTTTCTTCAGAGTGCCGCTGTGTGCGGTAACGTACATATAAAGGGCACCCTTTGGCTAATACGGAGGGGCACCTGCCGCCCATACGGCAGATGCCCCTTTTTTGTCAGGGATATGTTACAAATTCTTGACAAAGCTGTATCCAGTCTGTTACCCCTTCGTCCGTCTCATGCTCCGAAATTCCTTAAAAAGGAGGATTTCCCAGATGAAAGAAAGCAATGCTCCCGCCATCGGGCGCACCCCGTTCCAGAAATGGCTGGACAAATATCAGGGTCTGTTTTATCTGATCCCCTGGATCATCGGCTTCGTCGTCTTTAAGGCAGTTCCCTTCGGTCAGTCGCTGTACTACAGCTTCACCGATATGAACTTCTTCAAGAGCGGCACCCAGTTCGTTGGTCTGGCCAACTACATCACGGCCTTTACCACCACCAAGATCACCAAGGCACTGCTCATCACCTTCAAGTACGCTTTCATCACCGTGCCTCTGAAGCTGGTCTTTGCGCTGTTCATCGCATACATCCTGAACTTCAAGATCGCATGCGTCAACCTGTTCCGTACTGTGTACTACATCCCCTCCATTCTGGGCGGCTCTGTTGCAATCGCCGTTCTGTGGAAGGCTGTGTTCAGCGTGGACGGCCTGCTCAACACCGTGCTGCGCGCTGTCACCTTTGGCTGGTGCAGGGCCCCGAGTGGCTGTCTGACCCCAGCTACGCGCTGTGGATCATCTGCTTCCTGCGTATCTGGCAGTTTGGTTCCGCCATGGTGCTGTTCCTGGCCGCTCTGAAGGGCGTGCCTGCAGACCTGTACGAAGCCGCTACCATTGATGGTGCCGGCAAGTGGCGTCAGTTCTTCTCCATTACCGTTCCGATGATCACCCCCATCATCTTCTACAATCTGGTCACTCAGATCTGCCAGGCTTTCCAGGAGTTCAATGGCCCCTACATCATCACCAACGGCGGCCCCCGTGGTTCCACCACGCTGATCTCTCTGCTGGTTTACAACTACGCATTCAAGTCTTATGACATGGGTATGGCATCCGCTCTGGCATGGATCATGTTCATCATCGTCTGCATCCTGACGATCATTGCATTCACCAGCCAGAAGAAGTGGGTCTACTACTCTGACGAAAGGTAAGGTGACCAGTATGGGAATGAAAGCATCGAACAAAATCGCGACCTTCTTCAAGTATTTCGTCCTGATCCTGGTCGGCGTCATCATGATCTATCCCCTGCTGTGGATGATCAGCGCTACCTTTAAGGACAACAGCGAGATCTTTGCAGGCATCAGCCTGTGGATCAAGCACCCCACTCTGGATGGCTACCGCGGCGCACTGAACAACTTTGGCGGTTCCATCAACATCCTGCAGGCCATGCTGAACACCTACAGCTACGTCATCCCCAAGGTGATCTGCACGGTGGTCTCCGCCTGTGTGGCTGCCTACGGCTTTGGCCGCTTCGATTTCCCCGGCCGTAAGCTGATGTTCAACATCATGCTGGCCACCCTGTTCCTGCCGCAGGTCGTTCTGAATGTGCCGCAGTACCTGCTGTACAACAAGTTCGGCTGGCTGGACAGCCCCTTCTATCTGGCTATCTGGGTGCACTGCGCATTTGCGACCGAGACCTACTTCGTCTACCAGCTGGTGCAGTTCATGCGCAATGTCCCCCGTGATCTGGACGAAGCCGCTGCCATCGACGGCTGCTCCTCCTTCCAGACCCTGTACAAGGTCATCGTGCCCATGCTTGGCCCCGCTCTGGTGTCCTGCGCACTGTTCCAGTTTATGTGGAGCTGCAACGACTTCATGGGTCCGCTGCTTTACGTCAGCACTCCCGGTAAGTACCCGATGTCCCTGTTCGTCAAGCTGTCCATGGACGGTGATACCGGTTTCGCATGGAACAAGATCCTTGCTCTGTCCCTCATCTCCATCCTGCCGCAGCTGATCGTCTTCTTCTGTGCACAGACCAGTTCGTTGAAGGTATCTCTGCCGGTGCCGTCAAGGGCTAAGCCCTTTCCCCGCACAGCATAAGATTATCTGATACAAACAAACACCCCCTGTGCCGTTCCCGTAGATGGCGCAGGGGGTGTTTCTTATTTCTTATGTCCTTTGCGGTACTGCAGTGGGCCAGTACCCATCACCTCGCGGAACACCCGGCGGAAATGGGCGGCGCTGGCAAAGCCGGTCTGCTCGGCCACCGCACTGATGGAAAGCTCAGTCGTTTCCAGCAGCTTCTGGGCCGCTTCGATGCGGCGGTTGTTGATGTAATCCACGATGGACTGGCCCGTTACCCGCCGGAACAAACGGCTCAGGTAGTAGGGCGAAAGATAAAACTGCGCCGCAACCTCGGTGAGGGAAAACTTCTGCCGGTAATTGGCCGCAAGGTAGGCGCAGATCTGCTCCACCGTTTCGTTGTGGGGACGCGCCACGGCACTGCTCTCGGCAATGCACTCCTGCTCCACATAGTGCAGGATCAGCAGCAGGTACAGCGGGCCGGGGTAATCCTGCTCGGTGCTGGCGCTGGCCATCATTTCCAGCAGGGTACGGATGCGGCTCTGCCACTGCACCGGTGCATACAGCACTGTGTGCTCCCCGGGCGCAAACAGGCGGCCGAAATCCCGCCCGGCTGTGTTTTTCAAATCATGCAGCATCCCCAGCGGAAAGTGGCACCCCACGATCTGCGGCACGGCGCTGCCGGTCTGTGCAAAGCGGCAGCCGCCGGGGCCAAGCAGCACGGCGCTGCCGGGGTTTACCAGCACATTCCCGCCCTCGTATTCCAGCGTGACGCTGCCCTCCGACACCAGCAGCAGATAGCAGGTGTCCTCATCCGGCGGCAGCTCGTAGCGGTTCGCATTCAGCCGCAGGGTGGCAGCGGCCACCTTGCCGGTGATCTTTTCACGTTCTGATCTCATAGGTAACTCCTTCAGTCGCGGCTGATGCCGCGCCAGCTCCCTCAAAGAGGGAGCCTCTGGCGAATAGGAAAAGCTTTCCGGTATGCCAAAGCCTCCATCACGGATGGAAGTGCAAACCCGCGAGGTTCGACGGAAGGGGTTCCCTTCATTCTAATCTTTATCATATCATGTCCGTTTCCTGCGGGCAAGACAAAACCATCAGGAGGTTCTCTCATGAATCTGTCGCTTATCCGTTCCATGACGCGCAGCGCTGTTTTCGAGCTGGAAAACGGCCTGTGCTATCGTCCGGCCCACCCGTTCACCGTTACCCTGAACGGAAAGACCGTCTACGAAGCCTGCCAGACCAACGTGTTCTCCCTGTTCTCCCTGCTGCCCGGTACGGAGTACACGGTGGGTGTGCAGGCCGAGGGCGAAAGCCTGACCTGCGCCTTTACCACCGAGGCCGAGACCTTCTTTGTGGATGCTTCCCGCTACGGTCTGGTGGCTGACGGCACCACGGACAACACCCTCAAGCTGCAGGCGGCTCTTTCCACCTGCCCCAAGGGCGGCACAGTGTACGTGCCCGCAGGCCGCTACCGCACCTGCAGCCTGTTCCTGAAAAGCAACACCACCCTCTATCTTGAAAAGGGCGCTGTGCTGCTGGGCGACAATGACCGCACCCACTACCCCATCCTGCCCGGCGTGATCCCCAGCGAGAACGAGGTGGATGAATACTACCTGACCGGCTGGGAGGGCAACCCGCTGGACAGCTTTGCGGGTCTGTTGAACATCACGCAGGTGCACGATGTCGTTGTGACCGGCGAGGGCACGCTGGACTGCGATGCCGAGAACGGCGACTGGTGGGTAACGCCCAAGATCAAGCGCATCGCATGGCGGCCCCGCGCTGTGGCTGCTGTGGACAGCGAGAACATCTGCCTGCACGGCATCACGGTACAGAACAGCTATTCGTGGACGATCCACCCCATCTTTGTCAAGCATCTTGACCTGCTGAACTTCAACATCAACAATCCTTACAATGCCCCCAACACCGACGGCATCGACCCCGAAAGCTGCGAGTATATCCGCATCATCGGCGTGAACATCCATGTGGGCGACGACTGCATTGCCATGAAGGCCAGCAAAGTATTCCTTGGCATGAAGCTGAAAAAGAGCTGTGAGCACACCGTTATCCGCAACTGCCTGTTGGACAAAGGCCATGGCGGCATCGTCATTGGCAGCGAGATGAGCGGCGGTGTGAAGGATATGGTGGTCACCCAGTGCCTGATGGATCACACCGACCGCGGCCTGCGCGTCAAGACCCGCCGTGGCCGCGGCAACACCGCCGTCATCGACGGGCTGGTGTTCCGCAACGTGGAGATGCGGGGTGTCAAGGCACCCTTCGTCATCAACATGTTCTACTTCTGCGACCCGGACGGCCACGGCCCCTATGTGCAGTGCCGCGATGCCATGCCCGTGGACGAGTACACCCCGAAGCTGGGCAGCCTGACCATGGAGGACATCGTCGCCACCGACGCTCAGTTCGCGGGATGCTACTTCGACGGCCTGCCGGAGCAGCCTGTTGAGCGCGTTTCCATGAAGAACGTCACGATCACCTTTGACCCCAATGCCGAGGCCGGTCAGGCCGCTATGGCGGATAACCGCCCTCTGGTGAAGAAGCTGGCCATCTACGCCGAGAATGTCAAGGAGATCGACCTGCACAACGTGAAGATCGAGGCTACGAGGCGAACGCCTGCACTTTGCAAATGTCGGCCATTTTGAGGAGGACTGATACCATGACCCATGAAGAAATTCTTGCCATGCTGGGCGATTACGTGGACTATCTGATCGCCAATTCCAGCGCCGAAGCACCCATGTGGAACATCGAAAAGGTGCGCAGCGGCAAGCCCAACAAGTGGAACTACATCGACGGCTGCATGATCACGGCCTGCCTGAGCCTGTACAAGACCACCGGCGACGAGAAGTACCTGCGCTTTTCCAAGAACTTCATCGACTGGTTCGTGCAGGAGGATGGCTCCATCAAGACCTACGACCCCAAGGAGTACAATCTGGATAACGTGAATCAGGGCAAGAACCTGTTCACCCTGTACGATATCTTTGGGGATGAAAAGTACCGCAAGGCCATCGAGACCATCCGCAGCCAGCTGGCCACCCAGCCCCGCACCAAAGAGGGCAATTTCTGGCACAAGGACATCTACCCGTGGCAGGTGTGGCTGGACGGCACCTACATGGCCCAGCCCTTCTACATGGAGTACGAGACCCGCTTTAACAAGATGCAGGGCTGCATCGACAGCTACAAACAGTTCATGAATATCAAAAAGCACATGCGGGACGAAAAGACCGGCCTGTACTACCACGCTACGATGAGAGCCGCCAGATGTACTGGGCCGACCCCGTCACCGGCTGCAGCCCCAACTTCTGGCTGCGTGCCATGGGCTGGTTCATGGTAGCCATGGTGGACGTGCTGGAGCGGATGGACGAGCAGCTGTACAACGAGTACCGCGGCATCATGGCAATGCTCAAGCAGACCATTGAGGATGTGCACAAATTCCAGGACGAGGAGACCGGCATGTTCTGGCAGGTGATGGACCACCCCGGTGTGGAGGGCAACTACCTCGAGACCAGCGGCACCGCTCTGTTTGCCTACGCGGTGCTCAAAGGCGTGCGTCTGGGCTACCTGCCCAAACGCATGGCCGCATGGGCCGAAAAGGCCTTCTACGGCACCTGCGACAAGTACCTCTCCAGAACCCGGATGGCAGTCTGCAGCTGGACGGCATCTGCCTGGTGGCGGGTCTTGGCGGCAAGGATCACCGCGATGGCTCTCTGGCCTACTACTTCAGCGAACCGGTGGTCTGCAACGATGCCAAGGGTGTCGGCCCGCTGGTGCTGGCTTACACCGAAATGATCGCACGCAAGTAAACTGCATATCGTGGGCGGGCAGCTTTCTTGCCGGACACGAGTCGGGCCATTCCATCGCCCGCAGGGCTGTTGCAAAACAGCGTCTCTTTAAAAATGTTGAAAACAGCCGCATTCACCGTACAAAACGGGCAGAACGCTGAAAACTCAAAGGCAGATCTCAAAAAAAAATGAGATAGGCAGCCCCTTCCGGGGAAGCCTATCTCATTTTTTCGTTGGGGCTGTTTTGCAACAGCCCCTTCTCTATGGAAAGAGGTTCAACATGAATTCTCGAAGATGGCTTATCAGAACTTGAACAGGTTCACGATGCGCTGCCACAGGCGGGTAAAGATATTGCCTTCCTTCACCGTCTCAGTCTCGGCTGCAGTGGTGTCGGCAGCGGCCACGGTTTCAGCGGTCTTGTAGACGAACTTCACGCTGCTCTCGGCATCGTCCGGTGCACCGGCAAAGCTGGTGTAGTCGTTCAGGCGGCCGGTCATCTCGTCCAGCACGGTCTTCAGGCCATGGAGCTGATCCTGATCCAGCGCGCCGGTCAGCTTGGAGATGCCTTCCTCGTTGAACTGGTTCAGACCGTCGTTCAGCTGGCCTGCGCCGTCATTCAACTGACCTGCACCGGTGTTCAGGGTGTTCACGCCGTCATACAGGGTCTTGGTGCCTGCAGCCAGCTGTGCGCTGCCATCCTTTGCGGAGTGGGCACCGTCCGCAGCGGTCTGCACGCCTGCGGTGTACTGGTTCACGCTGGAAACAAAGAACTGGATCTGAGAAAGGCTGGTCTTCAGGGCGCGGACATCAGCTATATCCTGGCTGTTCTTGATCTGGTACTTCAGCTCTTCGTGGATGGTGTTCTTGGCATCGGCATTGGTCACCATCTCCAGAGCGCCGGTCAGCATGGAAGCGTCAAAGTTCTGCATCAGCTTCAGGGCTGCTTCCAGATCGTGGTTCGTCTTGGTCGCGGACAGATACAGGGCCAGATCCAGCTGACTATCCTTGAAGTTGGGAGCCTGCTCCCAGATGTGCGCACCATCTTTTTGCGGCCGGCAGCAAGGGTCTTATCGTTCATGGTGAGGATGTTGTCGATCACAGCCTCGTAGTTCGACCATGTCATGTCCTCGTCGATCAGGCCGCCTTCCTTCAGGGTCTTGTTGGCAGAAGCCAGCACACCGTCCGCCACCTGCTGCGCACCGGCGTTCAGTGCTGCATTGTTGGCGCTCAGGGTGTCCAGACCGTTGGTCAGCTGGCCAAGGCCGTCGTCCAGAGCGGCAGCGCCGTTGTTCAGGGTGTTGGCACCGTCCAGCAGGGCCAGAACACCGCCTGCCAGCTGAGAGGTGCCGTCCACCAGCTGGGAAGCGCCGTCCATGAGCTGGCTCATGGCATCGTTCAGCTGGTTGATGCCATCGGTCAGGTCGTTGATGCTGCTCAGGTCGAACACGTTGCTCGTGCCCAGAGCGGCCGTGCTGGTAGCGCAGGCCACCATGACCTGCGGGCAGGTAAAGTCTTCCACATCGGCTTCCACAGTCACGGTGTCCTGCAGATAGTCTTCGATGCTGTCCACCTCATCGGGCAGCAGGCCGGACAGGGAATCCTTCACGCCCGGCAGGGTAACAAAGGCGGCAACGCTGCTTTTGGCGGCGCTTTCGATCATACCGTGTTCTGCGGTCACGTTGGAAGCATCCCCGCCCAGAATGACGCCCACAGCGGTGATCAGCGGAGTGACGATGGTGCGGTCCTTGCCGTTCACGTTCACGGTGCCGGTCTCGTTGTTCTTCAGGTTGACGGTCACAGTCAGGTGGCCGCTCTTGCCAATGATGTCCTCAAGGGCGGCTTCCTGACCGTCCAGAGCGTAGGTCACCTTCACATCGATGGGCAGGGCCTTGTCGGTATTGCCCTTGTAGTAAACATCGGTGTCGTTGGTGTTCCACACCAGCTCTTCCCCGTTCTGGGTGAACTCGGCATCGCTCTCAGTGTTCTGGATGTCGGTCAGGGTGGTCTTGTCGGTGACGTTTGCAAGGCCGGAGGCGCTGTACAGATGCTCGCTGACGGTGGTGCTCTTGATGGAGCCGTCGCCGTTCATCACAGCATAGACGGTCTCGGATTTGGAAAAGCTGCTCTTACCAGCTGCAAATGCGGGCATTGCACAGCCTGCGGCGAGGGTGAGAGCCAGCGCCGCACTGGCGAAACGAAGCGATTTTTCATAACGTAATTACTCCTTTTCAGACTTCTTGGCGTTGGCGGATTCGGGTACCATCCACTTGAGGGTGGTGTGGCGGATGATCCAGTCGCACAGCATCAGGGCTGCGGGCAGCATCACCAGAATGACCACCATGCTGATCAGTGCGCCGCGGGAGATCAGCAGGCAGATGCTCTTCAGCAGCTCCATCTTACTGATGGCAGCCACACCGACGGTGGCGGCAAAGAAGGTCAGGCCGCTGGTCAGGATGGACTGGCTGCAGTGCTCCAGCGACTGCTGGGCGGCTTCCTTCGGGGTGCGGCCAAAGGCGCGCTCCTCGTGGTAACGGGTGGTCATCAGGATGGAGTAGTCCACGGTAGCACCCAGCTGGATGGTGCCAATGACGATGCTTGCAATGAAGGGCAGCTGCGTACCGGTGAAGTACGGGATGCCCATGTTGATGGCGATGGCGGCTTCAATGCTGGCCACCAGCAGCGCCGGGATGGAAATGCTCTTGAAGGAAACGGCGATGATGACCAGAACGGCCATGATGGACCAGACGTTGACGTTCTTGAAGTCCACATCTGCCACTTCGATCAGGTCTTTCGTCATGGCGCCCTCGCCGGTGATGACGCCCTCGGGGTCAACGGTCTTGATGAGGGAAATCATCTCGTCCAGCTGGTTGTTGATGGCATCCGTGCCGGTCTTATAGGAGCTGTTGGCAAGGATCAGCTTGTAGCCGCCGGACTGCAGGATCTCCATGATGCTGTCGGGCAGCAGCTCGGTCTGGAAGCCCGGGCCGGTGATGGAATCCAGACTTACCACCTGCGTAATGCCATCCACGTCCTTGAGTTCATCGCACAGGTCGCTCACCTCAGTGGCGGTCAGGTCGTCATGCACCAGAATGAAGTGGCTGGTGGTCATGCCGAAGTCCTCGCCCAGCTTGTTGGTGCCCACGATGCCGGTCAGGTCCTGCGGCAGGGAGTCGAACAGAGTGTAGTAGACCTCGGTCTTGTTCTGCGCGATGGCAAAGGGGATGAGGATGAGGATAAAGATAACCACGATGGGCACCGAGTGGTTGGAAACAAAGTAGCTGAGCTTTTTCAGCTTGGGGATCACGGTGCGGTGCTTGTACTTTTCCACCCATTTATCAAAGGTAAGGATCAGGGAGGGCAGGATGACCACGGTGCAGATGACACCGAGGGCAACGCCCTTTGCCATGACAAGGCCGATATCGCGGCCCAGCGTCAGGCGCATGGCACACAGTGCAAGGAAGCCCGCGATTGTGGTCAGGCTGGAAGCGGAGATGGAGGTCATGGTCTTGCAGATGGCGCTGGACATGGCCTCCTCGTTGGAAGAGCGTAGCTCCTTCTCTTCCTGATAGCGGTGCAGCAGGAAGATGGAGAAGTCCATCGTGACACCCAGCTGCAGCACGGTGGCCAGTGCTTCGGTGATGTAGCTGATCTGGCCCAGAAAGATGTTGGTGCCGAAGTTGTACGCAATGGGGAACAAAAGACCCAGCATGAACAGCAGCGGGGTGATGGTGCTTTCCAGCGAAAGGAACAGCACCAAAAGGCTGGCACCCACGGCGATCAGGATGTACATGGGCATTTCCTGATTGACCAGTGCCTTGGTGTCCTGCAGGATAACGCTCATACCGCCGAAGAAGCAGTCCTTGCGCAGCAGCTTTTCGATCTGAGCGACGGCTTCCATGGTCTCGTCGCTGGCGCTGGGGGCGTCAAAACGGACGATCAGCATGGTGGAATCGTTTTTGCCGAACATGAACTGCTGCACATCGGCGGGCAGCATCTCGGTGGGGATGCTGGGGTCGATCACATCGCTGAGCCAGAAGGTCTGGGTCACGCCGGGAACAGCCTCGATGTCCTTCTTCATGGCGATCAGTTCGTTTGTGGGTAAGCCTTCTACCGTGATCATACCGGTGGAGGCCAAATGGAAATCGTCCTCAAGGGCTACCTCGCCGATCATGGAGTCCAGATCCTGCGGCAGGTAGGTGAGGATGTCATAGTTGATGCGGGTAGCAATTGCGCCGATTGCGGAAGGGATCAACAGCAGGAATGCTACTGTCAGGATCAGCTTGCGCAGCCGCACAATGCCCTGTGCGATCTTTTTCATGAGAACCCTCCATAGAAAATGGTTAAAAATCTTAGTAAAATGACTGGTGGTCATTTCCAAGCAAACACTATTATAACCATGACAAACCGGGTGTCAAGTACAAAAAATGACCAAAAAGTCAGTTTTCTTATCAGCTGCCTGAAATTGTATAGCTTTTTGGACTTGCACTATCGGGAAAGGACTGCTAAAATGATTGAGATAACACAAATGAGCGAATGAAAACGAGCGGAAAAGAGGAATCGTCAGGGAATATGGGTACCGTGGAGGGCAAAAAGCAGGAGAAGCGCCGGGCACTGCTGGAGGCAGCCTATGATCTGTTTCTGGAGCGAGGTGCCGCAAAAACCAGCGTAGAGGACATCACCAGCCGGGCCAAGGTGGCCAAGGGCACCTTTTATCTGTATTTTCAGGATAAGGGTGCGGTGATGCAGGCGCTGCTGGGCCGGGTGAGCTACCAGCTGCTGAGCGATGCGTGCGAAGCGGTGGAAAAGCAGACAGAGCTCGAAAACTTCCCGGACAAGATGGTGGCGGTGATCGACCACATCATCGAAGCGCTGCGGAAGGATACGCTGGTGCTCAAGTTTCTGGAGCACAACTTCATATGGCCGGGGCTGGACCAGATCGAGGCCAGCCGCGAAGCCGAGCCGCTGATGCGCAAGCTGCTGAATGTGGTGCTGACCAGCCCGGAAATGGCCGGCCGCACCGAGCGGGAGATCTACCAGCGCATCACGGCACTGGGCAGCATGTGCATGTCGGTGTGCTATTCCATCAAAGCTCACATACCCCACGTTGGTATCCCTGCCCAGCACCATCCATTCCGAGGGCTCCAGCTGATCCAATTCCTTCTGTGCGTCGTCAATTTCCTTTTGCGCGTCGCTCAGCTTTTGATCGGCCTCGGTTTTACTTTTTAAGTATTCAGCTTCGCCTTCTTCCAGCTGCTTTTCACTGTCGTCGATCTGAAGCTGGGCGTCGTCCAACGTTTTCTGGTTTTCCTCCAGCTCCCGCCGCCCGTTTCCAGCTCCAGCTTGGCTTGAGCCAGCTCCGCTTTGGCGCTGTCAAGCTGAAGCCAGCCGTCATCCAACTCTTTTTTAGCGCCGACAAGCTGGCCTTCTGTTTCCTCGAATTTTTGCTGAGCCTCTTGTTTGGCGGCCTCCAGCGTCTGACGGCCCTGATCTAATAAAAGCTTGTAGCCATCCAGCTGAGCCTTGGCCTCCTGATACTGCTGAACCGGCGGCATAAGCCTCCTCCTTAGGCTTTAGCTGCTCCTCCAGCTGCTGGGCCTGCTGAATCAACCCTTGCTGGCGCAGCTGCTCAATGTAAAGCTTTGCGGCGTCAATTTCTGCTTTCGCCTGATCCATCTTTCCTTTTTCAAGGTCCAAGGCCGCCTTGTTAACGTTGTATTCGTCCTCTTTCTGGCCTAATCCTGCTCCTGCTGGGCAAAAGCGGCTTCGGCCTCCTGCTTTCGGGACTGGTACTCCTGCCAGCCGGCGTCATATTCCGCCTGGCCTTGGGCCAGCGTTTCCTCGCTAGACTGAATCTCCGCCTCTCCGGAAGAGATTTGGCCGGGCGCCTCCTCTAACTGCCTGCGGGCCTCCTCCAGCGCAAGCTACCGTCGCTCAGCTCTTGCTTTGCGCTGTCCAGCTCCTGCCAGCCGTTGTCCAATTCCGCCCTGGCGTCATCAAGCTGCTTCTGTGCGTCGGCTTTTTGTTCCTCAAATTCCTTCTGCGCGTCATCGATTTTCTCCTGGGCTTCCTCGCGGATTTCCTTATCCCGCAAAGGCGCACGCTGTTGCCCCAGATCCTCCAAGGTGGAAAACAACCGGGTCTACTGCCGCGTCATAGGCTGATGGATCGGATAAGGAATCCAGCGCCTTGGCGTCAGAAAGGGTGACGAACATATCCGTATACACATCCAGAGCGAAATCCTGCTCGGGAATGAACATAACCATGCCTACCGTGCCATTGCCGACGGTGCTGGTTTCTTTTTCAATGGAGGCGTAATAGGAGCTGTAAACATAGCCCACCACTATGTATTCGGTGGTTTGGAAGGTCTCCTCTAAATTCTGGTTTTCCTCAGAAAGCTTGATGGTGGAGCCGATGGGAATGTTTTCAGAGGAGAGGTGCTCCGGCTTAATGACGCATTCCCCCGGATTTCAGGAAGCCGCCCCTCCGCCAGGGTAAGCTGGTTCAGATAGCCCGAGGTTCGGAGGTCAGCGGCTCACCGGCTTCCCTGCAGGCCGGCAGACTGTGGATGCGGGCAACTGCAGTATCCTCGCTGGGAAGAGTAACCAGGGCGTCAGAGGTATAGGAGGGCATCCCGTCCTCTACGCCCTCAGTGCTTCGGATCTCCTCAACATCCTGCTTTGTCAGCCCCATTGTAGAAACAATCCGGAGATCCATCAGGTTGGTTTGGCGGTAATATTGATCCATGGAATACCGCATATCCGGGGTAGTGGCCAGAAGCCCGGCCAAAAAGCCCACGCCTAAGGCGATAATAGCAAAGATCGCTAAAAAGCGGCTGAAGCTGTGGCGGAATTCCCGGAGGATCATTTTCGAATAGGAGCGTTTCACTACCATTCAATCCTTTCTACCGGTGTGGGGTTAGGATTTAAAGCCATATCGGTAACAGTTCCGCTTTTGATGTGGATCACCCGGTCGGCCATAGCGGTGATGGCCTGATTGTGTGTGATGACAATAACGGTTTTTCCCATAGAACGGCAGGTGTCCTGCAGCAGCTTTAAAATAGTCTTTCCAGTGTTGTAATCCAAAGCGCCGGTAGGCTCATCGCAGAGCAGGTTTTTGGGTTTTTCGCCAAAGCCCGGGCAATGGAGACCCGCTGCTGCTCGCCGCCGGAAAGCTGAGCGGGAAAATTATCCATACGCTCGCTCAGTCCAACATGGGCCAGGGTCTCGCTGGCGTCCAGCGGGTTCTCGCAGATTTCAGAGGCCAGCTCCACGTTTTCCAGGGCGGTCAGGTTCTGCACCAAATTATAGAACTGGAATACAAAGCCCACGTCGTACCGTCGGTAGCGGGTAAGCTCCTTTTGATTATAATCGCTGATCCGGCTTCCATCCAGCAGAATAGTGCCTTCGTCGCAGGTATCCATGCCGCCGAGCATGTTCAGCACGGTAGTTTTTCCAGCGCCGCTGGGACCCACGATCACACAGAATTCCCCCTTGTCAATTTCAAAGGAAATCTTATCAGCGGCCTTGATCGTGACCTCGCCCATGCGGTAAATTTTAGAGACTTGGTCAAAGGACACAAAATGGCCCATAACGCACCTGCTTTCTTAATATTTCGTAATATTTATTATAGTATTTTTAAAAGAAAAATTTGTAAAGATTCTATGTACAAAACGCGGAAGGACTGGACAAATCCGGCAGAAGCTGTTAGCATAAAGGGGAAAAATAAAAAGGGGATACATCCGATGGAATTAGTAATGAAGGAATTCGCAGAGGAACATCTGCCCGAGATGACGGAAATATGGAACGACGTCGTGGAGGAGGGAATCAGCTTCCCTGGCGATAAAGCCCTTT
>ENA-OQCD01000039-OQCD01000039.1-human-gut-metagenome-genome-assembly--contig:-NODE-39-length-26449-cov-4.569600_pt1 | contig 26449 bp, 32 predicted proteins | sample MGYA00242755_ERZ504571 | MGnify/ENA primary metagenome ERZ504571 (study PRJEB26092, sample SAMD00036274) | human gut metagenome | host: Homo sapiens | study: EMG produced TPA metagenomics assembly of...
AAAGACCGCTGCGGAGGAAGCTGCAGCAAAGGTAGTAAAGAAGCCGGGCCGCAAGCCCAAGGCAGAAGCTGCCGCTGCAGAGGAAAAGTCGGTGAAAAAAGACCGCCCGCAAGGCAAAGGTTGAGCCGGAAAAGGCCGAGGAAGCACCCAAAAAGCGCGGACGCAAGCCCAAGGCAGAGGCAGAACCCAAGGCGGAAAAAGCACCCGCAAAACGCACCCGCAAACCGAAGGAGCCCAAGGAATGACCCGGCTCTTCGGCCGACCCATACCGCACATGTTGACGATCATTTCCGAACAACGGAAATGTTAATGTTAAAGGGGAGAATAAAGCTATGGCAAAAGAAATTGTGGCAATGATCCTTGCCGGTGGACGTGGCTCGCGCTTGTACGCGCTGACACAGAAAACGGCAAAACCCGCAGTGTCCTTCGGCGGTAAGTACCGCATCGTGGACTTCCCGCTGTCCAACTGCGTGAACTCCAACATCGACACCGTTGGCATCGCGACCCAGTATCAGCCCCAGAAGCTGAACGAGTACATCGGCAACGGCCAGCCCTGGGATCTGGATCGTCTGCACGGCGGCGTGCACACCCTGCCGCCCTACGAGCAGGCAAAGGGCACCGACTGGTACAAGGGCACTGCAAACGCCATCTACCAGAACATCGGCTTCATCGACAGCTACGATCCCGAGTATGTGATCATCCTGTCCGGCGACCAGATCTGCAAGCAGGACTATGCCGACTTCCTGCGCTTCCACAAGGAAAAGGGCGCAGAGTTCTCTGTGGCTGTTATGGAAGTGGACTGGAAGGAAGCTTCCCGCTTCGGCCTGATGGTGGCTGACGAGAACGACCGCATCACCGAGTTCCAGGAGAAGCCCCCGGTACCCAAGTCCAATCTGGCTTCCATGGGCATTTACATCTTCAACTGGGATGTGCTGAAGAAGTATCTGGAAGAGGACGAAGCAGACCCCAACTCCAAGAACGACTTTGGCATGAACATCATCCCCGCCCTGCTGCGCGACGGCCGCAAGATGTACGCCTACCGCTTTGCCGGCTACTGGCGTGACGTGGGCACGATCGACAGCCTGTGGGAAGCCAACATGGAAGTGCTGGATCCCGAAAACTCCGGCATCGATATCTTCGACGAGAAGTGGAAGATCTACAGCCGCAACCCGGTCCTGCCTCCGCAGAAGATCGCCCCCGCGCTGTGGTGCAGGATTCCCTCGTCACGGAGGGCTGCAAGATCTACGGCAATGTGCATCACTCTGTGCTGAGCGCAGGCGTTGTTGTGGAAGAGGGCGCTACCGTTGAGGACGCAGTCTGATGGACGGCGTTGTGGTCAAGGCTGGTGCTGTTGTCAAGCGCTGCATCCTGGCGGAGGATGTTGTGGTCGGTGCAGGTGCACGAGTGGGCGGCGATGGCCCCATTGCCCATGTGGGCACCGGCCTGACCGTCGGCGCAGGCGCAACCGTCAAGGAAGGTGCCAAAGTCTTTGAATCCGTCAAGGAGGGTATGGAAGTATGCTGAGCCAGAACACCAATGCGTTGGGTATTATTTTCCCCAACAGTTATGATAATACCGTCCCCGAGCTGGTGACCGAGCGCGCAATGGCTTCGATCCCCTTCGCGGGCCGCTACCGTATGGTGGACTTTGTTCTGTCCAGCATGGCAAACTGCGGTATCTCCAATGTCTCCATCGTGGTGCGCAAGAACTACCACTCCCTGATGGATCATCTGGGCACCGGCCGTGAGTGGGATATGGCCCGCCGTCACGGCGGCCTGAACATCGTGCCGCCTTTCGCTGAGAAGGGCGTGCGCATCTATTCCGGCCGTGTGGAAGCTCTGGGCTCCATCATGAACTTCCTGGAGAACCAGAAGGAAAAGTACGTGGTCATGAGCGACGCCAATGTTGCCCTGAACTACGACTTCAACGCTCTGCTGGCTGCTCATCAGGCAAGCGGTGCCGATGTGACCGTTGCTTACCAGAAGACCGAGATCCCCGAGGGCCGCAAGAATGACAACTACACCCTGACCGTTGATGCCGACGGCCGTGTGACCGAGCTGCTGTTCAACGATTACCGCCCCGGCGTGCAGAACCTTGACCTGAACATCTATGTTCTGGAGCGCGAGACCCTGCTCAAGCTGGTCCGGGATGCGACCTCCCGCGGCCTGATCTACTTCGAGCGCGATATTCTGGCCCACAATGTCAACATCCTGAACATCCACGCTCTGGAGTACACCGGCTATGTGGCACATGTCTGTGACATGAAGAGCTACTTTGACGAGAACCTCAAGCTGACCGATGACGAAAATCTGGAAAAGCTGTTCCCCAAGAAGAGCCCGGTCTACACCAAGATCCGCGACGACAACCCCACCCGCTATGTGCCGGGCTGCAAGGTGACCGACTCCATTCTGGCCGACGGCTGCGTCATCGAGGGCACGGTGGAGAACTGTGTGCTGTTCCGCGGTGTCAAGGTCAAGAAGGGTGCCGTCGTCAAGAACTGCGTGCTCATGCAGGACACCGTTGTGGAAGCCAATGCCGAGCTGGACTGCGTTGTTACCGATAAGAACGTGAAGATCACTGCCGGCAAGAAGCTGTCCGGCACCGAGAGCTTCCCGGTGTACGTGCAGAAGAAGCACACCGTCTGATTTTACTGAGTTATCCATAGGGGCGGCTTCCTCCCCGGTAGCCCCTCTTGAGAGGGGCGGGGGCATCTGTGTGCCCCCCGCCTGCTCTTTTGTAAAAATGGTTCGTGCTGCCTGCAAGGGCGGTGGGGGAGAACGAAAATATCCCACTATATGGAAGGAGCGATCCTATGAGAATCCTGTATGCTGCTTCGGAAGCTGCCCCTTTTGCAAGTCCGGCGGTCTGGCCGACGTTGCGGGTGCCCTGCCCAAGGCTCTGGTCAAGGACGGCGTGGATGCCCGCGTCATTATGCCCCTGTACGGCGATTTGAAGTTCCGTGATACGCTGGAGTACGTGACCAATTATTCCGTCCCCGTGGGCTGGCGCAGCCAGTACTGCGGCCTGTTCAAGACCGAGCGGAACGGCGTGACCTACTACTTCCTGGACAACGAGTATTACTTCAAGCGCCGCGGCCTGTACGGCTTCTACGATGACGGCGAGCGTTTCGCCTTCTTCTCCCGCGCCGTTTTAGAGACCCTGTTCTACATCGATTTCACCCCCGATATCATCAACTGCAACGACTGGCAGACCGCTCTGGTGCCGGTGTACCTGAACCTGTACTATCGCCATCTGGATAAGTTCAACCGCATCAAGACCATCTTCACCATCCATAATATCGCTTATCAGGGCAAGTACGGCACCGACATTCTGGAGGACACCTGCGGCATCGGCCGCCGCGACCAGCACATCGTAGAGTACGACGGCTGCGCAAACTTCATGAAAGGTGCTTTCGAGACTGCCGATAAGATCACCACTGTCAGCCCCACCTATGCCATGGAGATCCTCGACCCGTGGTTCAGCTACGGTCTGGATGCTCTGCTGCGCGAGAAGCAGTACAAGCTGTGCGGCATCCTGAACGGCATCGATACCGATTCCAACGATCCCGCTACGGATAAGAACATCCCCTTCAACTACGACATCACCAACTTTGAAGAGGGCAAGGCAAAGTGCAAGGAAGCCCTGCAGGATAAGTTCGGCCTGAACAAGGATGGCAGCCCCGTCTTTGCCATGGTCAGCCGCATGGTCGGCATGAAGGGCTTTGATCTGGTGCAGAGCATCGCCGATGGTCTGGTGGACCGCGGCATCGAGCTGGTCGTTCTGGGCAGCGGCGAGAGCCAGTACGAGAACTTCTTCTCCGACCTGTGCGCACGCCATCCGGGCCGCGTTGGCACCTACATCGGCTTCGAGCCGGCCCTGTCGCAGGAGATCTACGCAGGCGCAGATGCCTTCATCATGCCTTCCAAGAGCGAGCCCTGCGGTCTGGCACAGATGGTGGCCTGCCGCTACGGCACGCCTCCCATCGTCCGCGAGACCGGCGGTCTGCGCGACTCCATCCACGACAGCACCATGGGTGAGGGCAACGGCTTCACCTTTGCGGGCTACAATGCCCACGAGCTGTATGTGGCCTGCTGCAACGCACAGAATGCTTACTATGACAAGGAGAACTGGAAGAACCTCGTGCACCACTGCATGAGTGCGATTTCAGCTGGGATGTCTCCGCCAAGAGCTATGAGGGCCTGTACAATGAGACGGCAACCTCTGGTAATATCCTGAAAACTGCATAACGGCTGCCGCCCGGTTCCCAAAGAGCCGGGCGGCTTTTTTGTGTGACCCTCTCAGCTTCGCTTCGCTCAGCAGCTCCCCCGGAAGGGGGAGCTTTATTTGTGCTGCCCGAAAGATGCATAAAAGCTCGCCCTTCGGGAGAGCTGGCGCGTCAGCGCCTGAGAGGGCTCGCCCGTTTTTGCATTCTGCACAACAAATCCATCAAACTTTTGGTATTGATGCGCCCGCAGACGCACAAACTCCATACAGGGCGTACAGTTACGGCATTAGTTTGAACAAACTATGAAATTTTTACTAGAAAATAGTGGAAAATTGATTGAAAAAACAGCCGGTTTGAATTATACTATCGTTATAAGATTTTTTTGCTGACTGCAAATCCTTGGCAAAGAATCCAGAATCTGGCTTTTGCAAAAGGCACATCACACAGGGAGGAAACGCAGGTTGAAGGGCTGGTATAAGGCACTGGAGGATCTTGTCTGGCTGACCCAGCTGGGCCTGAATATGCTGCTGCCGCTGGTCATGTGTCTGGGCGGTGCATGGTGGGCGGTGAACAACTGGAGCTGGCCGGAATGGGTGTTCCTGCCGGCCATCCTGCTGGGGCTTGCTGCCGGGGCACAGAACTTCTGGTATTTTGCAAAGGAACACATGGACCGCACCAAAAAGGAAAAACCAAAGCGGGTGGGGTTCAACTCGCATCAGTAAACTTAACAGGAGGTTTCCCTTTATGAAACTGCAGCCGGAATCCAAAAAGGAGCTGACCCGCATTGCCTGCGGCACGGCCATCTGTACCGCCGTCATGTGGGTGATCTTTGCAGCTCTGCACCTGGTTGGCTGGGTGAAATTTGATTACACTGTTGTTCTGGGCAGTCTCATCGGCGCGGCCGTGGCCATCGGCAACTTTGCGGGCATCTGCCTCGTATGCCAGAAGGTCATCGACGAGCAGGATGAGAAACGGCGCAAAGCGACATTGCAGGCTTCCTACAATGTCCGGATGCTTTTGCAGGCGGTGTGGATCATCGTTGCCATCGGGGCACCGGTGTTCCAGCCGTTTGCCGGTGTTCTTCCGCTGCTTTTCCCGCGTGTTACAATTTACTATCTGCAAATAACCGGCAAGTACAAGCCTCTTGCACCGGCCGGGCCTTCGGTGGACGTCTCTGTGGAGGACGACCCCGAACCCGCACCGGAGCCGGAAGCTGAACCCCGTGACGAAGGGGGTGAAACGTAACAAATGGAACTGAACGGCGCAAAGATCCTGTATACCATCCATACGGACATCCCCCTGCTGGGTGATTTCAAGATCACCCAGACCCTGGTCAGTACCTGGATCGTCATGGCGCTGCTTTCGGGTCTTGCCATCTGGCTGGGCAGAAATCTCAAGCTGGAAAATGTCTCAAAGCGGCAGGCCGCCGCCGAGTTCATCGTAGAACGGCTGGACCAGTTCGTGCACGACAACATGGGCTATCACTTTGATAAGTATATCCCGCTCATCGGCGCGATCTTCGCTCTGAGCATCGGCTGCAACCTCATCAGTGTCATCGGCCTGTGGAGCCCCACGGCAGACCTGAACACCGAGGCGGCGTGGGCCATCGTGGTGTTCGTGCTGATCATGTACTACAAGATCAAGACCAACGGCATCCTTTCCTACCTGAAAGGTCTTTTGGACCCCATCTTCATCATGGCACCCATCAATGTGCTGTCGGAGGTTTCCACCCCCGTCAGTATGGCGTTCCGTCACTTTGGCAACATCTTGTCCGGTACGGTCATTTCCACACTGCTGTACTGGGCGCTGGCAAGCCTGAGCCACGTCATTTTCGGCTGGCTGCCGGGTGCTTGAGCCAGATCCAGCTGTTCCAGATCGGCATCCCGGCCTTTACGGGCCTGTATTTCGACTGGTTCGGCGGCTGCATTCAGGCGTTCATCTTCTGCACCCTGACCGCAATTTTCATCAAACGTGCTGCCGGTGAGGACTAAGCCCTCACAACGGCATCTCCCAAAACAAAAAATTTTTTTGGAGGACAAATCTTATGACTGACTTTCAGTACCTCGCTCGTGGTATCGCTCTGGCAGGCTGCGGCATCGGCGCAGGCTGCGCACTGATCGCAGGTATCGGCCCCGGTATCGGCGAAGGCAACGCAGCAGCTGCTGCCTGTGAAGCTGTGGGCCGTCAGCCCGAGTGCAAGAGCGACGTTACCAGCACCCTGATCCTGGGCGTTGCACTTTCCGAGACCACCGGTATTTACGGCTTCGTCACCGGCCTGCTGCTGATCTTCCTGGCACCCGGTATGTTCATGAAGTTCCTGGCATAAGCGGAACCTTTTACAAAATAACGAAAGGAGACGCTTATGGAACTGTACCAGGCGTTGATCACGCTGGACGGCTGGACCTTTCTGGCCCAGATCTGCAACCTGATGATCCAGCTGTTCATCTTCAAAAAGTTCCTGCTGAATCCGGTCAAAAACGTGATCGCAGAGCGCAAGGCGAAGGCAGACAGCCAGATCGCCGATGCCACCAAGCTGCGCACCGAAGCCGAAGCCATGAAGGCAGAGTACGAGCAGAACCTGCAGAATGCCCGCACCGAGGCCAACGAGATCGTTGCCAATGCGCAGAAGACGGCCACCGCCCGCGGCGAAGAGATCGTGGGCGAGGCCCGCGCGCAGGCTGCTGCCCTCAAGCAGAAGGCCGAAGCCGACATTGCGCAGGAGCGCAAGAAGGCCGTGAACGAGGTCAAGGACGAGATCGGCGGCATCGCCATGGAAATCGCCTCCAAGGTGGTGGAGCGTGAGATCAGCGAGAAGGACCACAAGGATCTGATCGACGAATTTATCAAAAATGTGGGTGAAGCATCATGACCGAGACTGCAAGGATGTACGGCGGAAGCCTGTACGATCTGGCGGCGGAGGAAGGGCTGGAGGCCCGCATTCTGGGCGAGCTGGACGAAACCGTGGCGCTTTTTAAGGCAAACCCGGACTACCTGCATCTGCTCAGCACCCCCAGCATCCCGAAAAGAGAGCGCTGCGGCCTGCTGGATGAAGCACTGCGGGATCAGGTCCACCTCTATGTGCTGAACTTTTTGAAGATCCTGTGCGAGAAGGGCACCCTGCGAGAGCTGTCCGGCTGTGCACGGGCTTACCGTGTGCGCTACAATCAGGCACACGGCATTCTGGAAGCAACGGCGACCACTGCAGTGGCAATGACGGAACAGCAGGCAAAGGGCCTGCACGAAAAGCTGGAAAAACTCACCGGCAAGACCATCGACCTGAAAACAAAGGTCGATCCGGCAGTGCTGGGCGGCATCCGGCTGGATATCGAAGGCACCGAGCTGGACGGCACGGTGCAGAACCGTCTGGCCGCCCTGCGCAGGGATATTGCTTCCGTGACACTGTGATCGAATTTCCACCCGAAAGATTTTTAAGAATTGAGTGGTGAACAAACAAAGATGCAACTGAAACCTGAAGAGATCTCCAAGATCATCCGTGCGCAGATCAAGCATTACGAAAATGCCATTGAGCAGAGCGAGACCGGCACGGTCATTATGGTGGGCGACGGCATCGCCCGCGCCAGTGGTCTGGAAAAGTGCATGGCAGGTGAGCTGCTTCAGTTTGATAACGGCGAATACGGCATGGCCCAGAATCTGGAGGAGAACACCGTCTCCATCGTTCTGCTGGGCTCCGACGTCGGTATCAAGGAAGGCAGCACTGTTAAGCGCACCGGCAAGGTGGTGTCCGTGCCGGTGGGCGAAGCCATGATCGGCCGCGTGGTCAACGCGCTGGGCCAGCCCATCGACGGCGCAGGCCCCATCGAGACCACCGAGTTCCGCGCCATTGAAAGCCGCGCTCCCGGCATCATCGACCGTCAGCCGGTCAAGGAGCCGCTGCAGACCGGCATCAAGGCCATCGACTCCATGATCCCCATTGGCCGCGGCCAGCGCGAGCTGATCATCGGCGACCGCCAGACCGGCAAGACCACTATCGCCTCCGATACCATCATCAACCAGAAGGGCAAGGACGTCATCTGCATTTACGTTGCCATCGGTCAGAAGCGCTCTACCGTGGCAAACCTTGTGCAGAGCCTGACCGAGGCCGGTGCTATGGGCTACACCATCGTGGTGTCCGCAACGGCATCCGAGCTTTCGCCCCTGCAGTATATCGCACCCTACTCCGGCTGTGCCATGGGCGAATATTTCATGCATCAGGGCAAGCATGTCCTCATCATCTACGACGATCTGTCCAAGCACGCCGTGGCCTACCGTGCACTGTCGCTGCTGATCCGCCGTCCCCCGGGACGTGAGGCTTACCCCGGCGACGTGTTCTATCTGCACTCCCGTCTGCTGGAACGCGCGGCCAAGCTCTCCAATGAGCTGGGCGGCGGCAGCCTGACGGCTCTGCCCATCATCGAGACGCAGGCGGGCGATGTTTCCGCCTACATCCCCACGAATGTCATTTCCATCACCGATGGTCAGATCTTCCTGGAGACGGAGCTGTTCCACTCCGGTGTCATGCCGGCAGTCAACCCCGGCATCTCGGTGTCCCGCGTGGGCGGCAATGCCCAGATCAAGGCCATGAAGAAGGTCGCCGGCACCCTGAAGCTGATCTACTCCCAGTACCGCGAGCTGCAGAGCTTTGCACAGTTCGGTTCCGATCTGGATGCCGACACCAAGGCCCGCCTTGCACAGGGCGAGCGCATCGTGGAAGTGCTCAAGCAGAACCGTTCCGCTCCCGTGCCTGTGGAAAAGCAGGTGGCCATCCTGTATGCGACCATTCACGATCACCTTGTGAAGGTCAAGGTGCCGGACGTGGCCGAGTATGAGAAGGGCCTGTACGAATATCTGGACAACAATGCTGCGGGTGCCGCCGTCATGGAGACCATCCGCACCACCGGCAATCTGGATAAGGACACTGAGGAGCAGCTTAAGAGCGTGCTCACAGCCTATACCGACAGCTTCGTCAAGGCGCACTAAGGAAGGAGGCGTAACGCATGGCTGGTTCCATGAAGGACATCAAGCTGCGCATCAAAAGCGTAGAGAGCACCATGCAGATCACCAAGGCAATGGAACTGGTGGCTTCCTCCAAAATGCGCCGCGCCAAGGAACGGGTGGAGCACAGCCGCCCCTACTTTGAAACGCTGCATGAGACTTTGACCAAGATCGCCGCGGCCGACCCCCGCGCCCGCAACCCCTACCTGCGCCGTGACGAAGTGAAGCGCACCCTGCTCATCGTGATTGCAGCGACCGCGGCCTTGCCGGTGGATACAATTCCAACGTGCTCAAGCAGGCCGGGGCCGAAGAGGGCGAGGTGCTGGTGCTGCCCATCGGCAAGCGCTCGGCAGAGTATTTCGTCCATCACGAGGTGCCCCTGTTCACGCAGGAGGTGCTGCTGGCGGCAGATGTCTCGGTGGGCGAGTGCTTCCAGCTGTCCCGCCAGATCACGGAAGGATATCTCAAGGGCGAGTACGATGCGGTAAAGATCTGCTACACCCGGTTCGATTCCATGATGACCCAGACCGCAGCCACCATGGAGGTGCTGCCGCTGTCCATCGAACCTACCGAGCAGCAGAAGGCGGATGCCCGCCGCAGCCAGATCCTGTACAAGCCCAGCAGCGAGGAAGTATTCAGCGCGATCATCCCGGAGTATGTGGCCGGCATCGTCTACGGTGCCGTGTGCGAGAGCGTAGCCAGTGAGTTGGCAGCCCGCCGCACTGCCATGGATGCCGCCACCAAGAACGCCGGTGAGATGATCGACCATTTGAACCTGTATTATAACCGTGCCCGTCAGGCTGCCATCACGCAGGAGATCACCGAGATCGTGGCCGGCGCGGAGATTTAACAACCTATCAAGAAGGAGTTGTAGCCTATGTCCGAAAAACATATCGGCAAGGTGCTCCAGGTCATCGGCCCGGTGCTGGACATCCAGTTTGAGGATGGCCAGCTGCCGGAGCTGCTCAACGCCATCGAGATCGACAACCACGGCGAAAAGCTGGTGGTCGAGGTGGCACAGCACACCGGCGATAACGTGGTGCGCTGCATTGCATGAACAGCACCGATGGTCTGGTGCGCGGCACCGAAGCCGTGGATACCGGCGAACCCATCAAAGTGCCCGTGGGCGACCAGTGTCTGGGCCGCGTGTTCAACCTGCTGGGCGAGCCCGTGGACAACAAGCCCGCCCCGGCCCCGGAGGCCTACTGGCCCATCCACCGCCCTGCTCCCAGCTACGAGGAGCAGCAGTCCACCACCGAGATCCTGGAGACCGGCATCAAGGTCGTGGATTTGATCTGCCCCTACGCAAAGGGCGGCAAGATCGGTCTGTTCGGCGGTGCAGGCGTCGGCAAGACGGTCCTGATCCAGGAGCTGATCTATAACATCGCCACCGAGCACAACGGCTACTCGGTGTTCACCGGCGTTGGCGAGCGCACCCGTGAGGGCAACGACCTGTATGGTGAAATGACCGAGAGCGGCGTTATCAACAAGACTGCGCTGGTCTATGGCCAGATGAACGAACCCCCGGGAGCCCGTATGCGCGTGGCACTGTCCGGCCTGACCATGGCGGAGTATTTCCGCGATGTGAAGAATCAGGATGTGCTGCTCTTCATCGATAACATCTTCCGCTTCACGCAGGCAGGCTCTGAGGTGTCCGCACTGCTGGGCCGTATGCCCTCTGCCGTCGCTACCAGCCCACGCTGGCCACCGAGATGGGTGCTCTGCAGGAGCGCATCACCTCCACCCGCAAGGGTTCCATCACCTCGGTGCAGGCCGTCTACGTGCCCGCCGATGACCTGACCGACCCGGCCCCTGCCACCACCTTTACCCATCTGGATGCCACCACGGTCCTGAGCCGTGACATGCTTCGCAGGGCATCTACCCCGCTGTGGACCCGCTGGATTCCACCAGCCGCATCCTCAGCCCGGAGGTCGTGGGTCAGGAGCACTACGAGATCGCCCGCGCCGTCCAGAAGGTGCTGCAGCGCTACAAGGAGCTGCAGGACATCATTGCCATCATGGGCATGGACGAGCTGAGCGAGGAAGACAAGCGCACGGTCAGCCGCGCCCGCAAGGTGCAGCGCTTCCTGAGCCAGAGCTTCCACGTGGCAGAGCAGTTCACCGGTATGCCCGGCCAGTATGTGCCGCTCAAGGAGACCCTGCGCGGCTTCAAGATGATCCTGAACGGCGAGTGCGACGAGCTGCCCGAGAGCGCATTCCTGTTCGCGGGCACCATCGATGACGTGTTCGCAAAAGCGAAGAAAGGGTAAACCATGACGACCTTTCATCTGACGGTGGTCACGCCGGACGCTGCGCCTTTGACGGGCAGGCCGAGCGCATCGTCTGCCGCGCCATTGACGGCGATCTGGCCATCCTTGCCAAACACGGGGATTACTGCACCGCGCTGGGCATGGGCGAAGCCCATATCGTGGATGCCGAGGGCCAGCGCCGCCGCGCGCCTGCATGGGCGGGCTGCTGAGCGTGCTGGATGGCGAAGTGCGTCTGGTCGCCACCACATGGGAGTGGGCCGAGGAGATCGATCAGGCCCGCGCCGAGGCTTCCAAGAAGCGCGCGGAGGAGATCCTTGCGCAGAAGAACCTCGACAAGCGGGACTACGAGCTGGCTCAGGCGCGTCTCAAGCGCGCACTGGTGCGTACCTCTATCCACTAAAACAAAAAGAAAAGGAGCCATTGCACAAACTGTGCGGTGGCTCCTTTTGCGTGCATGATGAAATTAAAAATAAGATTTCCGCTGAACATGCCCAGAGCAAATGCGGAGGGCATTTAAATCGTAAAGACGTTACATCATATTTGCCTTCTCGATCAGGTTGCGGATGTGATGGGCCAGCATCTCCACCGCAGCGGTGTTCTCGCCGCCGTTGGGCACAATGATGTCTGCGTTGCGCTTGCTGGGTTCCACAAAGGCTTCGTGCATAGGCTTGACGGTAGTCAGGTACTGATTGATGACGCTGTCCAGACTGCGGCCCCGCTCCTTCACATCCCGCACCAGACGGCGCAGGATGCGCTCGTCGCGTCGGTGTCCACATAGATCTTGTAGTCGAACAGGGCGCACAGCTCCGGCTCCACAAAGGGCAGGATGCCTTCCACGATCAGCACCGGTGCGGGCTCAATGTGCTGCACCTTGTCGCTGCGGTTGTGGTTGGAGTAGTCGTACACCGGGCAGTCGATGGCGCGGCCTGCCTTCAGCTCCTGCAGATGGTAGATCAGCAAGGCGTTGTCAAAAGCATCCGGATGGTCGTAGTTCAGCTTGCAGCGCTCCTCAAAGGGCAGCTCGTCGTGGCGCTTGTAATAGCTGTCGTGGGAGATCAGGCGCACTTCATCCTCGCCAAAACGCTCCTTCAGCCGCAGAGCAAGGGTGGCCTTGCCGCTGCCGGAGCCGCCTGCAATGCCAATGATCAGATTATTCATAGGGGTCCCTCCTGCATCATCCTGCCGCTTTGGGTGGAAAAAAGGGCAGGAATGGATTATAATAGGTGCAAAGCTGCCTGTCCGGGACACAGCGCCGGGCGGGCTTGTTCCTGTACATCATAACACAAACCGGCACATTTTTACAGCCCCAGGGCTGCAAATGTGTGAGATAAGGAAAAATGCCATGCAGAAAAAACAATTTCAGCAAAATATGAAGGACAAGGTCCGGGTGTTTGAGGATGGCGGCATCCGCCTGCTCAAACGGGGACAGAAGGGCGTGGTACACGCTATTTTCAGCCGTTTTGGCCTAGTGCTGGTTCTGCTGCTTTTACAGGCGTTCGCGCTGTTCAGCCTGCTGCAGTGGTTCGGCGGGCTGCTGCCGCATTATTTTGGCGGCACCCTGCTGGTAACAGCGGCAATGATGGTCTATCTGCTCAATCAGGACATGGACAACAGCGTGCGCATTACATGGCTGGTGGTCACAGCGCTGATGCCGGTGCTGGGCGTGCCGCTGTTCTGGTACACCAAAAGTGATGTGGGCCACAATGCCCTGAAGCGCCGCCTGCTGGATCTGGAGGGCCAGACCCGCGCCCAGCTGCCGCAGAATGAGCAGACCGTGGAGCTTTTGCAGGAGCAGGCACCCGAAGCGATGCCGCTGGCACGGTATCTGCGGGGCAAGGGAGGCGGATTTCCGGTCTATGCCGACACGGTAGCCACCTACTTCAACGGCGGCGAAGCTATGTTCGATGAAATGCTGCGCCAGCTGGAAACGGCAAAAAAATACATCTTTCTGGAATATTTCATCGTGGATGAAGGCCTGATGTGGGGCCGCATTCTGGAAGTGCTGGCCCGCAAGGCGGCGCAGGGGGTGGATGTGCGGGTGATGTATGATGGCACCTGTGAGTTTTCCACCCTGCCGCGGGATTACCCCAGCCGGCTGGAAGCGCTGGGCATCCAGTGCAAGGTGTTCTCGCCGGTCACGCCCTTCGTTTCCACCCACTACAACTACCGCGACCACCGCAAAATTCTGGTCATTGATGGCCAGGTGGGCTTTACCGGCGGCGTGAATCTGGCAGATGAGTACATCAACCACATAGAAAAGTATGGCCGCTGGAAGGACTCGGCCCTGATGCTGGAAGGCGAAGGTGTGCGCTCCATGACGGCGCTGTTCCTGCAGATGTGGAGCATCCTGTGCCAGCCGGAGTTTGAGCAGTTCCTGTCCGATCCCATCCCGGCGGCAGCAAACGCCAAGGGCTTTGTGGTGCCCTACGGAGACTGCCCGCTGGACGGTGAGCGGGTGGGCGAAATGGTGTACATGGATATGCTCAACCGCGCCCGGAAGTATGTGCACATCATCACGCCGTATCTGATTTTAGACGGCGAGCTGGAAACGGCCCTGCGCTTTGCGGCAGAGCGCGGTGTGGATGTGCACCTGATCCTGCCCGGCAAGCCGGATAAGTGGTTCGTTTATGCACTGGCCAAGACCCACTACAAGGCGCTGCTTTCTTCGGGTGTGAAGATCAGCGAGTGGCAGCCCGGCTTTACCCATGCGAAGATCGTGATCGCCGACGGCGTGGAAGCTGTGGCGGGCACCATCAATCTGGACTACCGCAGCCTGTACCATCACTTTGAAAACGCGGTCTGGATGCGCGGCACCGACTGCATTGCCAACATGGAAGCGGATTTTCAGGATACGCTCACCCGGTGCCGCAGGGTGGAGCGGACGAAAGAAAGCATCTGGCAGGGCAAAAAGCTGCTGCATCTGGCGGGCATCCTGCTCAAGTTCATTGCGCCGCTGGTGTGAAAGACTCCTTCCGTCATGGCTGCGTAAGCAGACAGGAGAAGCTCTGAATACAAAAAAGGCCCGCTGCCTTTCGACAGCGGGCCTTTTGTTACCGATTTTAAATAAAAATCAGCGCTTAGTTCTGCTTCATGCGAGCGAAGCAGTCAGAGCAGTAGACCGGACGGTCCTCACGGGGCTGGAAGGGGACCTTGCAAGCCTTGCCGCAAGCTGCGCAGACAGCATCGAACATCTGACGCTCACCGCTGTTGCTGCGTGCGCCGCCGTTCTTGCGGGCGTCACGGCAGGGCTTGCAGCGCTGGGGCTGATTCTCGAAGCCGCGAGATGCGTAGAACTCCTGCTCACCAGCAGTCCAAACAAATTCCTTACCGCAGTCCTTGCAGACCAGAGTCTTGTCTTCAAACATAGTAGTATCTCCTCTTTAGTTAGTTCTTGCCCACGGAAGGATTGTAACCATACCTTTGGTTTTGGGACCATCGCGCTGATCAGTAAGCTTACCAGGGGCTTGAATGAATGGACGTCCTCCAATTGAGGACTTTTCTATTGTACCGTTCTTTTTGAAATTTGTCAACCAAAAAACAACCATTCGCCTTGTTATTTGTATAGATAGCACAATCCGACAGGGCTGATTTGGGTAAAATAACTGCCGGAAGATGAAAAAGGGGCTGCCGCACATTCCGTGCAGCAGCCCCTGCAAAGCCCTTTGGAAAACGGTTACTTCTCAATGACTTCCTTGGTGTCGCGGGCGATCATCAGCTCCTCGTCGGTAGCAATGACCAGAGTGCGCACCTTTGCGCCCCAGGCAGTGATCTCGCACACATCGCCCACGGGGTGCTTGTTCTTCTCGGTATCGATGCGGATGCCCAGCCAATCCATGTGGTGGCAGACCTTTGCACGGGCAATTGCGTCGTGCTCGCCGATGCCGCCGGTGAAGACGATGGCATCCACGCCGCCCATTGCAGCGATGTAAGCGCCAACGGTCTTCTTGATCTGGTAGTTCAGCATGTCGGAAGCCAGCTGTGCGCGCTTGTTGCCGGCAGCAGCTGCCTCTTCCACGTCACGCTTGTCGCTGGAAACACCGGAGATGCCCAGCAGGCCGGACTTCTTGTTCAGGATCTCGTCCAGCTCGTGGCCGGTGATGTTCAGGGTGTACTTCAGGTAGTTGACCACAGAGGGGTCCAGGTCGCCGCAGCGGGTGCCCATCATCAGGCCGGCCAGCGGGGTCATGCCCATGGAGGTGTCCACGACCTTGCCCTGATCCACAGCGGCAATGGAGGAACCGTTGCCCAGATGGCAGGTGATCAGCTTCAGGCGCTCAATGGGCTCTTCCAGATACTCGGCAGCCTTGTGGGCAACGTACTTGTGGCTGGTGCCGTGGAAGCCGTAGCGGCGCACGCCGTACTTCTCGTAGTACTCATACGGAATGGCGTACATATAAGCTTCGGAGGCATGGTGCTGTGGAAAGCGGTATCGAACACAGCCACCATGGGGATGTTGCCGAACACCTTGCGTGCGGCCTCGATGCCCAGAATGCCGGCGGGGTTGTGCAGGGGAGCCAGAGGGCTCAGCTCGCGGATGGTCTCGATGACCTCGTCGGTGATCAGGCAGCTCTCCTTGAACTTCTCGCCGCCGTGCACGACACGGTGACCGATGGCATCGATCTCGCTGACGTCGTTGATGCACTTGCCTTCGCCGGTGGTCATCTTCTTCACGACCTCGGCAAATGCCTCGGTGTGGGTGGGGAAGATGGCGGGCGTGGTGGCCTTGTGGCCGTTTGCCTCGTGGGTGATCATGCTGCTTTCCATGCCAATGCGCTCGCACAGGCCCTTGCACAGCACCTTCTCGCCGTCCATATCGATCAGCTGATACTTCAGAGAAGAAGAGCCGCAGTTAATAACCAGAACTTTCATCTGTGTTGCCTCCTGTATGTTTTTGGTCTGCCCTCTTTTTAAACCTGAGGACAGAATTTTACAGATTCCTGTGTTTATTATATAATAGGGTGGGCGGCTTTTCAAGCCGCAACCCGGGCAAAGCGGTAAAGCTTGTGTACAAGGTTTTTGTACATCCTGCCCACAAATGCGCAAAACCACTGCAGTTTTCTGTATATACGATATAAATTTAACAATCTTTCCGAGGGCGCAGCAGCCCTGCAGAGGAGCTTATCTATGAAATTTGCCGGTATCATTGCAGAGTACGACCCCTTTCACAACGGCCATGCATGGCAGCTGGCGCAGGCAAAAGCGCTGGGAGCACAGCATGTGGCGGTGGCCATGAGCTGCGGGCTGACCCAGCGCGGCGCACTGCCGCTGCTGCCGGAAGCGGTGCGGGTGCAGGCCGCCCTGCAGTGCGGGGCAGATCTGATATTTGCGCTGCCTGCGCCCTGTGCCTGTGCGGGGGCAGAGGCTTTTGCCCGGGCGGGGGTGCGCATCCTTGCCGCCGCCGGGTGCGATGCGCTGGTGTTCGGGGCAGAGACGCCGGACGCAGCCCTACTGATGGAAGCTGCCCGGGTACTGAACAGCGAGGCCTACCGCACCGAGCTGAAGCGCCAGCTTGCAGCCGGTGCCCGCAGCTTTGCCGCTGCGCGGCAGGCAGCGGTGGAAGCGCTCTGCCCGGGCACGGCACTGGCCGCGCTGTTGGATAAGCCCAACAACAATCTGGCAGTGGAATACTGCAAGGCCATTCTGGAACAGGAGGCACCCATGACCCCGGTGCCGCTGCCCCGCGTGGGGGCGGGCCACGGGCAGGCCCTTGCCGAAAGCGGCCACGCACAGTTTGCTAGTGCCAGCGCGCTGCGCGCCCTCTGGGCAGAGCAGGGCGCGGATGCACTGACTCCTTATGTGCCAGAAAAAGCACTGGAGCTGTATAAAAAAGCGGAAATCGACGGAATGTATACCGACTATGCCGCTGCGGGCCGGTGTGAGCTGGCTCTGCTGCGGGCGGCCTGTGCACGACCGGAACCTTTTGCCGCAGTGCGGGGCGTTTCCGAGGGGTTGGACCACCGGCTGGAAAACGCCGTGCGCAGCTGCACCGGCCTGCCCCAGCTGCTGGACGCGCTGACCACTGTGCGTTACCCCCGGGCCGGATGCGCCGTCTTGCCATGGAGCGGCACTGGGCTATGCGGCGGAGACCGTGCCTGCCCTGCCGCCCTATCTGCATTTGCTGGGGGCAAGGCGGAAAGCACTTCCGCTGCTGAAGCATGCATCCCTGCCGCTGAGCCACTCGCTGGCAAAGCTGGAAAAAGAAAACGATGCCTGCGCCCGCATGGCGGCGGCACAGGCAGCAGCCAGCGATTTTGGCGCACTGTGCCGCCGGGTGCCCGGGCCGATGGGCAGAGCATATCGTCAAAAAATTATCTTTTTGACGAATTGACAAAAAATAATCGAAGAAATTTTATGCAGAAACACTTGTGCCCGGACGGTTTGTGGTGTATGATTAAAGCAATGCAATGTTGGATACAACAAATGAGAACGGAATCAGAAAACCGCACGCAATAAGGAGGAAACTTCATGGCACTTCACGTTCTGGACGAAGCCAACCGCTGTCTGGGCTGCAAAAAGCCGCTGTGCCAGCAGGGCTGCCCCATCCACACCAACATCCCGGAGGTCATTCGGCTGCTCAAGGCAAACCAGATGGACGAAGCTGGCAGAATGCTGTTTGAGAATAACCCGCTGACCACCGTTTGTGCGTTGGTGTGCAACCACGAGAACCAGTGCGAGGGCCACTGCGTGCGCAACCGGATGCCAAGCCACGACCCGGTGCACTTCTCCATTATTGAGGACTACATTTCCACGACCTACGCCAACAAAATGACCGCCGGCCCTGCCCCCAAAAATGGCATGAAGGCGGCAGTCGTTGGCTCCGGCCCGGCGGGCCTGACCATTGCGGTGCTGCTGGCACGCTGGGGCTACGATGTGACCATCTTTGATGCCCGCGATAAAATTGGCGGCGTCATGCGCTACGGCATCCCCAACTATCGCCTGCCGGACAGCGTGCTGGACGATTTCCAGTACCGCCATCTGGAGCTGAAGGGCATCAAGGTGCGGCCCAACACCACCATCGGCAAGACCATCACCATCGATGATCTGTTCCGCGACGGCTACAAGAGCGTGTTCATCGGTGCCGGTCTGTGGAAGGCAAACGCCATGCATATCAAGGGCGAGACGCTGGGCAATGTAGCCTTTGGCATCGACTATCTGGCAAACTCCAAGGCGTTCCGTCTGGGCGATGATATTGCCGTGATCGGCGTGGGCAACTCTGCCATGGACTGCGCCCGCACCGCCATCCGCAACGGTGCCCGACACGTCACCTGCTATGCCCGCCGCGACGAGAGCTGCATCAGTGCTTCCGAGTACGAGGTGAGCTATGCAAAGCTGGAGGGCGTGGGCTTCCGCTTCTGCAAAGCACCGGTGGAGATCCGCGAGAACGGCCTGATCTGCCGCGATACCGTCAAGGGCGAAGATGGCAGGTTCACTCAGGTGGAGGGCAGTGAGACCTTCTACCCCCACACCGGCGTCATCGTCTCGGTGAGTCAGGGCTCTGAGAGCAACCTCGTCAAGACCACCACCGGCATCGAGACCAACCAGAAGGGTCTGCTCACCGTCAGCGAGGACGGCAGCACCACCCGCGAGGGCGTATTTGCCGGCGGCGATGCCGTGATGGGCGCACGCACCGTGGTGGAGGCGGTGGCTGTGGCCAAGAAGGTGGCCGAATCCATGGACGCCTACATGAAGAGCCTGCCTGCAGAAGAAGTGGCTGACCCCTATGCCAATATCCCGGTGTTCCAGACCCCCACCTCGGACGTGCTGGCAAAGCAGGAGATCTGACGAAATAAAGACAAACTTGGAAGAAACTGTAAAGCTTTTGCGTCTTTGCCGATCTTTGCCGCTCCGTTTGTTGACGGGGCGGCTTTTGCCTTGTATACTATTCATATACTTATTTATGATTTGTACAAACTGGATATAAAACGGTGAAAGGCGGTGGACGCTATCCTGAAAGCATCCCTCCCGAAACTGCGGGAAAAACTATTGGAAGCGCTGCAGGCAGTGCTGCCCATTGCAGCCATCGTGCTGGTGCTCTGCTTTACCATTGCGCCGTGTCACCCAGCATCCTGCTGTGCTTTTTGCTGGGGGCCGCCATGATCGTGGTGGGCATCATGTTCTTCACACTGGGCGCGGAGATGAGCATGACCCCCATGGGCGAGCGCGTGGGTGCGGTGATCACCAAAAGCCGGAAGCTGCCGGTGATCTTGGGCATCGGCTTTCTGCTGGGCTTCCTCATCACCATTTCGGAGCCGGACCTGCAGGTGCTGGCAAATCAGGTGCCCTCCATCCCGAACCGCACCCTTATTTTATCGGTGGCGGCGGGCGTGGGCCTGTTTCTGGTGTTTGCCTTCCTGCGTATGCTCATTGGCATCTCGCTGCCAAAGCTGCTGGTGCTGTTCTACGGCATGATCTTTCTTCTGGCGGCGTTTGTGCCCAAGGAATTTCTTGCTGTGGCCTTTGACTCCGGCGGTGTGACCACCGGCCCCATGACGGTGCCCTTTATCATGGCGCTGGGCGTGGGTGTTTCGTCCATCCGCGGCGACCGCCACGCGGCGGATGACAGCTTTGGTCTGGTGGCCATGTGCTCCATCGGCCCCATTCTTGCAGTGCTCATTCTGGGCATCGTGTTCCGCGCCTCGGACAGCACCTATATCCCGCCGGTGCTGCCGGAGGTGAGCGACTCGGTGGAGCTGTGGCAGCTGTTCCATGTCAGCCTGCCTACGTATCTGGAAGAGATCGCTGTCTCGCTGCTGCCCATTATCGTGATGTTCGGCATTTTTCAATTTGTGGCTCTGCACATGGATCGCCGGTCGCTGGGCCGCATTGCGGTGGGTCTTGCGTATACCTACGTGGGCCTTGTGCTGTTCCTCACCGGCGCAAATGTGGGCTTTATGCCCGCCGGTAATTATCTGGGTCAGGTGCTGGCCGGGCAGAGCTTCCGCTGGATCATCATTCCCATTGGAATGCTCATCGGTTACTTCATCGTCAAGGCCGAGCCGGCCGTCTATGTGCTGAACAAGCAGGTGGAAGAGGTGACCGACGGTGCCATTTCGGCCAAGGCCATGGGCATGGCACTCTCGGCAGGTGTTTCCATCTCGGTGGGCCTTGCCATGGTGCGGGTGCTCACCGGCGTTTCCATTTTGTGGTTCCTCGTGCCGGGCTATGTGTTTGCCATCGGCATCTCCTTTGTGGTGCCAAAGCTGTTCACCGCCATTGCATTTGACGCGGGCGGCGTGGCATCCGGCCCCATGACGGCCACCTTCCTGCTGCCGCTGGCACAGGGTGCCTGCGTGGCCGTGGGCGGCAATATCGTCACCGACGCTTTCGGCGTGGTGGCCATGGTGGCCATGACCCCGCTCATTACGGTGCAGCTGATGGGCCTTGTGGCACAGCTGCGCACCCGCAAGGCCCGGCGGCTGCAGCCTGCGGCCATGGGTGCGGCCTTTGCCGGTCTGCCGGACGATGATATCATTGAACTGTAAGGAGGGCGCGGCATGAGTTCGTTGTTTTTGATGGTGACCATCACCGACCGCCGCTCCACCGATGCCTTTTTGCAGCTGTACCAGCAGCGCGGCGTGGATGTGAACCTGCGCACGGTGGGCAGCGGCACAGCGGTGCGGGAGACTCTGGCCACGCTGGGTCTGGAAAAGACCGAGAAGGCCGTGCTGCTGGCGGTGGTGACAGAGGATACATGGAAGGCCGTCCGGACAGACCTGCGCCGCAAAATGCGCATCGACGTGCCGGGCACCGGCATTGCATTCACGGTGCCGCTGAGCAGCATCGGCGGCAGAAGGGCGCTGATGTTCCTCACCCAGCACCAGCCGCTGACATTGAAGGAGGAGAGCACCTTGAAGGATACCCGTTACGAACTGCTGCTGGTAATTGCCAATCAGGGCCACACCGGCACCATTATGGATGCCGCCCGCGCAGCAGGTGCTGGCGGTGGCACGGTGATCCACGCAAGGGTACCGGCATGGAAGGCGCAGCCCCAGTTCCTTGGCGTGGAGCTGGTGAATGAAAAAGAGCTGGTGCTCATCGTGGCCCGCACGCCGGAAAAGAACCGCATCATGAAAGCCATCATGGACGGTGCCGGGCCAAAGGCGGGTGCGATCGTGTTCTCGCTGCCGGTGACGGATACCGCCGGTCTGCGTCTGCTGGAGGACGAGGAACCGGTGCAGGAGACCTCTGCGCAGTAAACAACAAAATGTAATTTATTCCGGGATTATTCCGCATTTATGGGCGAAACGCTTGATAAATGCGGATTTTTTCGTTATCATAGAAGAAAGAAATTCAAGAATGAGGGACAAAAGATGATAAAGCTTTCATATGAGCAGCAGATCGCATTCAATTCGCTGTCCATCATCGTGGGCAATGCACTGTATGCGCTCACGGTGGTGCTGTTTCTTGTGCCGTCAGGCCTGATCACCGGCGGTGCCACCGGCATCGCACTGGGCATCAACCGTGCATTGGGACTGCCGGTGTCCGGTGTGCTGTTCGTCATCAACATGACCATGCTTACGGTGGGCTGGGTGCTGCTGGGGCGGCGCTTTGCCATCACCACCATTGCCAGCACCGTGCTCAGCCCCCTGTTTCTGGCCCTGTGGGAGCGGGTGTTCACAGGCTTTGTGCTCACCGATGATCTGGTGCTCAACACCATTTTTGCAGGCCTCGGCGTAGGCATTTCGCTGGGCATCACCATCCGGGCAGGCGCATCCACCGGCGGCATGGACATCCCTCCGCTGGTGCTGAACAAATATTTCCACATCCCGGTGTCGGCCAGTATGCTGGTGTTCGATATGCTCATCCTCTGCATGCAGGCGGCGTTCAGCCCGCTGCAGCAGTGTCTGTACGGCATCGTGATGGTGATCGTGTATACGGTGGTGCTGGACAAGGTGCTCATCTTCGGCACTACCCGCACCGAGGTAAAGATCATCAGCCAGCACGCCGATGATATCCGCGAGGCCATCTTCACCCAGCTGGACCGCGGTGTGACCGTGCTGCATGGCGAGGGAGGCTACAGCCACGAGCCGGAGCAGGTGCTGCTGAGCATCGTGAGCAACCGCCAGCTGCCGAAACTGGAAAAGCTGGCCCATGCCATCGACCCCACCTGCTTTATGATCGTGAGCCATGTGACCGAGGTGAGCGGGCGCGGCTTCTCGCTGGATAAGAATTACCAGTAAACGCTAAAAATCCCAGCAGATACTTGAAAACAGTACCGGTTTAGGGTATAGTATAGAAGAACGGTAGGTTATGCCGTGATTTTACCCAACAGGAAAGGAAAACCATCATGTTTGATATTTTCAATATGCTCAAGAAGGAAGAACACAAGGACGCAAAGCAGGTGACCCGCGAGACCATCATCGGCGATATCCTGGATATGGACCAGACCACCGCTCCCTACTTCATGGAGATCGGCATGCACTGCCTGGGCTGCCCTGCATCCCGCGGCGAGAGCATCGAGGAGGCCTGTGCTGTCCACGGCGTGGACTGCGATGAGCTGATCGAGAAGCTGAACGAGCATCTGGCCGCAAAGAAGGCATAAATTGCTGCCCACACTGGATGCGCGTCTGGCTGCCGCCGCAGAGCTTGTGCGGCCGGGAGAGCCGGTGGCGGACATCGGCTGCGACCACGGCAAGCTGACGGCGGTGCTGGCGGCTTCGGGAAAATACCCGAAGGTGATCGGTGCCGACCTGCGGCCCGGCCCGCTGGCAAAGGCAGAGCAGACGCTGGAACATGCAGGCTGTAAAGACCGCGCTGAGCTTCGGCTTGGCGACGGTCTTTCTGTGCTTACGGAGAACGAAGTAGGCAGCATCGTGTTGGCGGGCGTTCCGCCCAGACCACTTGGGAAATTTTAGAGAAAGCCCCGTGGGTGTTCACCGTGGGAGGGCCGCGGATCATCATGATCCCGGCCACCCGCCACGACGCGCTGCGCCGCTGGTTGTGGGAGCATGGCTTCTCCTTTGCAGCCGACCGCCCGGTGCAGGCGGCGGGCCGCTGGTACGCGGTGATGGCGGCGGAGTACACCGGCAGGGTGTATGCGCCCACCTTTGCCGAGTGCCTGTTTGGCAGTACGGGAGAGTGGCCCGAGGGAAAAGGCTACGCCGACTGGCAGAAGGCAAAGCTGCCCCGGATGCGCCTTGGCGTGCCGGATGGCAGTCCGCTTGCCGCTGAGATCGATGCAATTTTAAAAGAGGGAACAGAAGGATGACAACAGTACGGCAGGTATACGAAGCAATGCAGGCCATCGCGCCGCTGGAGCTGGCGGAACACTGGGATAATCCCGGCCTGCTGGTGGACTGCGGCGGGCAGATGCACCGGGTGCTGGCAGCACTGGACATCACCCCCGAGGTGGTGGCCGAAGCCGCCGCAAAGCAGTGTGAGATGATCGTGTCCCACCACCCGGTCATTTTTGATCCGCTCAAAAAGATCGGCCCGCAGGATGTGCCTTTCCAGCTGGTGCAGGCAGGCATTTCTGCCATCTGTATGCACACCAATCTGGATGCTGCCGAGGGCGGCGTGAACGAAGTGCTGGCAGGCATCTTTGACATGAAGAATATGGAACCTTTGCCGAGGCTGCGGCCGTGTGGGAGCCATTGAAGAAATCGCGGTTCCAAAGCTTGCCCGCAAGGCACAGCAGGAGCTTGCTGCGCGCTGCAACCAGCCGAAGAACGGCCCGGCGGTACAGGTGAAGTTTGTGGATGCGGGTAAGCCGGTCAAGCGCTTGGCGGTCATCAGCGGTGCGGGCGGAAGCCTGTTTGCAGATGCCATTGCTATGGGCGCGGACTGCCTGCTGACCGGTGAAGCTAACCACCACCACGCCATCGATGCCAAGCGGCTGGGCCTTTCGCTCATTGCGGCGGGCCACTATGCCACCGAATTTCCAGTGACTGCCGCCGTGGCTGCAAAGCTGCGCGCCGCCCTGCCGGAGCTGGAAGTGCTGGTGAGCACCGAGAACCGGAACCCGTATACGTATTTATAAGGGAAAGCTGCTGCTTTTTCTTGCAGCGATTTTCCGGCTGAGATGAAGATCGCCGCTGCAGCCTCTTCTGTGAAAGAGTAATTCGGCAAAGCCGCAGGCTTTGCCGAATTACAAATACAAATAAAAATTCCGCTGATTATGGCCAAAGCGAATGCGGCGGCCATTTAAAATCGTTAAATGAGGTAAACACTATGGCATTGGATGCCGCGACACTGGCCCTTACGGCAGCAGAGCTCAAAGCAACGCTGACCGACGCCAAGATCGCAAAACTATTTGAACCCACCCGTGATGAGCTGGTGCTCACCCTGCGCACCCGCACGGATACCTATGCGCTGCTGCTTTCGGCCCGCAGCGGTTCCGCCCGGGTGTGCCTGACCGAAGAAAGCTTTGAAACCCGGAACGCCGCCCTCCTTCTGTATGCTGATGCGCAAGCATCTCACCGGCGGCAGGCTGCTGGACGTGCACATGGAGCCGGGAGACCGCATCGTCTATTTTGATTTTCAGTGCACCAACGAGATGGGCGACCTTGTGCGCAACACCCTGTGTGCCGAATTGATGGGCCGCTACTCCAATCTGGTTCTGGTGCAGAACGGCAAGATCATTGACGCACTCAAGCGCGTGGATTTTGAGGACAGCGATGTGCGCCAGCTGCTGCCGGGCCTGCCCTACACCACGCCGCCCAAGCCTGCAAGACCGGACTTCCTGCTGGTGAGCAGTGCGTCCATCGTGGCAGCAGCCTGCCAGAGAGATCTGCCGGTGGCAGATGCCCTCAACAAGACCGTGGCCGGTGTTGGCCCGGTGGTCTGCCGCGAAGCTGCATGGCGTGCCTTTGACGGCGAACATCTGCCCGCCAATGAGCTGACCGAGGAACAGAAGCGCAAGCTTATGGCTGCCATCGACGAGCTGAAGGAAGAGCACGCAACCGGCGGTACGCCCTGCAGCGTCACCGACCCCAGCGGAAAGCCCATCGAGTATACCTTCTTCCGCCCGCAGCAGTACGGCGAAAAAATATATTATAAAGGAGTGGCCCTCCTTCAACGCCATGCTGGAGGCTACTACGCTGAGAAGGACCGCGCGGAACGCCTGCGCACCAAAAGCAAGGAGCTGCACAAGGCGGTGCACAATATGTACGAGCGCGCCGTGCGCAAGCAGGCCGCCCGTCAGGAAGAGCTTGCTGCCAGCGGCAAGAGCGAAAAGCTGCGTCTGTACGGTGAGCTGCTCTCGGCAAACCTCTATCTGGCCCAGAAGGGCATGAAGAGCATCACCGTGCCCAACTGGTACGACGAGGGCAAGGAAGTGACCATCCCGCTGGACCTGCGGTTCACACCCAGCCAGAACGCTCAGAACTTCTTCAAGAACTATAAAAAGAAGCAGACCGCCGCCCGGATGCTGGTGGATCTGCTGGCAGAGGGTGAAAAGGAGATCGCCTATCTGGAAACGGTGCTCTACGAGGTGGAGTCCGCTTCCGGCGAAGCGGCCCTCAACGAGATCCGGGCAGAGCTGAAGAGTCAGGGCTACCTGAAATACTACAAGCAGCGGGATAAGCGCCAGAAGCCTGCAGATTTCCTGCGGTTCACTTCCACCGATGGCTTTGAGATCCTGGTGGGCCGCAACAACGCCCAGAACGACAAGCTCACCCTGCACACCGCCCGGGGCAAAGACCTGTGGTTCCATGTGCAGAAGGCCCCCGGCAGCCACGTTGTGGTCATGAGCCGGGGCGAGGAGATCCCGGACACCACCAAGCAGGAAGCTGCGGAGCTGGCAGTCATCTACTCCAGCACCTACAAGGCAGGCACCGGCGCCAAGGTGGCGGTGGACACCACCGAGGTGAAAAACATCTGGAAAGCCAGCGGTGCAAAGCCCGGCATGGTGCTGTACGAGGTGTACACCACGGTCTATATCACGCCCCGGGATGGGCTGGAGGAGCAGCTGAAGAAGAAATGATTTGAACTGCGCGCCGCGCTGCTCTGCGCATCTTCAGCGG
>ENA-OQCD01000040-OQCD01000040.1-human-gut-metagenome-genome-assembly--contig:-NODE-40-length-26318-cov-1.923103_pt1 | contig 26318 bp, 37 predicted proteins | sample MGYA00242755_ERZ504571 | MGnify/ENA primary metagenome ERZ504571 (study PRJEB26092, sample SAMD00036274) | human gut metagenome | host: Homo sapiens | study: EMG produced TPA metagenomics assembly of...
TGGCTACTTTGCTGATTAATTCATCCTTTGGACAAGTACCTTGCTCCATATAGCGGATAACTGCCTGAAATCTGCGGGTAGTGCATTACGAGAACCTCGGATATCAAGCTCTTTCTGTACAAAATATTTAGTCTGAAAAGACACCTCTGATTTTGCATAACCTATGCATACGACCCTTCCGGTAAATCCAACTTCATTGACTGCCATGACATAGGTTGCAGGGCTGCCGACAGCTTCGATGACCACATCAGGACCAAATCCTTCTGTAATCTTTGTCAAGCGTTCGTGTACATTCTCTGTCATGGAGTTGATGGTGTGGTGAGCGCCTACCCGTTTGGCTAGTTCCAATTTTTCATCGTCCAAATCTACGGCAATAACGGTAGCTCCACGAAGAGTTGAACGTACAATAGCACCCATACCGATCATTCCGCAGCCAATAATCATAACTGTATCGATGTCTGTAACTTGCGCTCGTGAAACTGCATGGAAACCTACACTCATTGGTTCGATTAGTGCACAATCACGAGGAGAAATATGGCTTGCCGGGATTATTTTGTTCCAAGGCAGTGCGATATATTCACACATGGCACCATTACGCTGTACTCCCAGGGTTTCGTTATGTTCGCAGGCATTTACTCTGCCGTTACGGCATGAAGCACATTTTCCGCAATTGGTATAAGGATTGACTGTGACGCTCATACCCGGTTTTAATGATTCTGGTACATCCTTGCCTATGGCTTCAATAATAGCTCCTACTTCGTGTCCCGGAATGACAGGTAGTTTTACCATTGGATTACGTCCTAAAAATGTATTCAGGTCCGAGCCGCAAAAGCCTACATATTTAATTTTTACAAGAACTTCTCCCGGTTTAAGAGCGGGTTTCTCAATGTCTACTACCTTCATCTCGGAAGGAGCAGTAATTTGAATTGCTTTCATCTTCTGTTTATTTTTATAAGTTTTTAATCAATTACTTTGTATCCTTTCCAACCATAGTAGGCACAAAACAGGAAACAAATCATAGGAATAGCATAAGCTATATAATAAATGTGTTCGTTCAGATGCATCACATAAGCAGTGAGTTGGGGCAAGCAAGCATTTCCAACGATGGCCATAACTAGAAATGCCGAGCCACTTTTGGTGTTGTTGCCTAAATCAGTCAAAGCGAGCGAGAACTGAGTGGGATACATGATAGACATGAAAAAAAGAGATGCCCAGCATGGCATAAAAGACCTGTCCAACCGCCAAAAACAAAACCACAACAATACATAGCAAGACATTAATCAGCGCATATACCAATAGCATGTCTTGTGGACGGAATTTTACCATGAGTAGTGTGCCTGTCCATCTTCCTGCCAAAAAAGCCAGCATATAAAGACCGAAAAAGGTGGTGGCTGTATTTTCAGGTAGTTCTGCATAGGTACAACAGTAGACTAGAAATAAACTGTTAATGGCTGTCTGACCACCATTGTAGAAGAATTGTGCAATAACTCCCCAACGAAGATGAGAACGTTTTAAGACTCCGAAATCAATTAATTTTTCTCCTTTATATTCTACTCCTTCCATCGTATTTCCTTCTTTGATTTAGGTAATTTGGAGAAGATAAAGATGATGGCAATAACAATGAGTAGCATAGCTAGCAGCAGATAAGGAAGTTTCATGCGTCTGTTTCTGTTTGAATGTAACCTTCCCAGCCACCGGGAAAAGAAGTGGGCAGGGTGTCGCGGGTATAGTGGTTGCCACTCAGAATCAGTTTGCTGAGAAACATGGCAGCTATAAAAGCTCCCAGCCCATTGAATGATTGTGCCAGATTCAATCGACGGGGCGCACTTTTTCGGATCTCCCAAAGCGGTTACATAAGGATTGGCTGCCGTTTCTAAAAAACAACATTCCGGTGGCAATGATAAAGAATATGCATAGATATGCCCAATATTCTTTCAGCATGGCAGCGGGGAAGAACAGTAACCCACCACATGCCGCCAGTAATAACCCGAAAATAATTCCCGATTTGTAGCTGTATTTTTTCATGAACATAGCGATGGGAATGGGACAGATGAAATAGGCAAGCCAGTAGGCTGTTTCTGTGAATGATGCTTCGAAAGCGTTTAACTCACAGGTTTTCATCAGCTGTCTTATCATAGTAGGTAGTAGATTGCTGCTGATAGCCCATAGGAAAAACAGGCAGAATATGAGCATCAATGGTACATAATAGGTCTTATTTTTCATGGTATGGATTAATAAGTGTCAGTTGATTATTCTGACATGTTTTTAATGTAAGGAAGAGATATGAGATTTTTGAAACCATAAAATCTTTCGGCGTTTTTTACCTAAAAAAAGTGCTTCTCTTCTTGTGTCATTTCAGTCGTTTTAAGGATGAAATCGTAAGACATCTTGTAAGTAATGGCCGTAATGGTCCGAGGGTAATCCGATCCCCACATCAGTTTTGTCCATACCTACCAGATCTGCTGCTTCTTTAATGGCTTTGACCGCTCCGTGAAACGGATAGAATTCACTGTTGAACAACCAGGTGATCCCCCCGGATTCTATCATGACATTTTTTATGGGCGGGCCAACTTTATTTGTTCTTGCCAATGAGGTGTGGTGACCATACCGAAATGTCCGATAGCGATTCGAAGCTGCGGATATTCCTGAATGATTTCTTTCATTTCCTGTACTTGTGTATCCCCATCGGCTAAATCAATGGAAAGGATAATGTCTTTTTCTTGCATGTAATGGAACATTTCCATCATTTCGTCACTGTTCAGCATGACTCTTCCTTCTTTTAGAAAAAGGCGGTGTGCCGGGATTTTTATTGCTTTGAAACCGGAACTTATTAATTCCTTGGCCTGTTGCAGATAACCGGGTTTACGAAATTCGCACATACCGCATACAAAGAAACGGTCTGGGTATTTATGGGACACTTTTGCGAGGTATTCATTTTGGATGCCATCAATAAATTCCTGAGTGACTACGGCAGCCGATACTTGTGCATAGTCCATGTTCGAGAGAAAAACCTCGGCACTATTCCGCCCGTCAATCATAAAGGGCGGAACCATCTGACGTTCTTCCCCCCATAAAATAACGAAACGTCCGTTGGTTAAAGTACGGATAGGCAATCCGTTGACTTCCGTATCTTGCCGTAGCCAAAGATGGGAGTGTGCATCTATTATGTTAAAATCCATCATTATTTTCCTTTGTATTATGAATTAGCCCAACTGACACGCATTTGTTCTCCGATAATTTCTTGCACTTCCTTTACAAGGTTCCAATCAATGGGTTCTTCGGCATATGTTATATTTTTCAATACATTATCCGGATTGGCCGAACTGAACAAAGTGGTGGCGATACGTGGATTGCTGACAGAATATTGAATAGCCAGTTTCTCTATAGGATAATTTTTGGACAGGCAATGTTGAACAGCTTTCCGACAGGCTTCTACCAGTGATTGGGGGGCCGGATGCCATGCAGGAACCCCACGTTGGGAGAGTAAGCCCATTGAAAGGGGGGAGGCATTGATGATGCCGATATTCTTTGATTCAAAATAATCCAGATAATCAGTCAGTTTCTCGTCATTCAGACAATAATGGCAGAAGTTAAGTACGCTTTCTACTGTTCCTGGTTCCGAGTGATCAATGACCCATTTTAAGTTTTCTAATTGCAAGTCTGTGATACCTACATGTCCCACAATACCTTTCTTTTTAAGTTCTACCAGTGCAGGTAATGTTTCGTTGACTACCTGATTCATGTCTGAAAACTCTACATCGTGTACATTAATCAGATCGATATATTCAATGTGGAGTCTTTCCAGCTTTCATAAACGCTTTCCGTTGCACGTTTTTCCGGAATAATCCCATGTGTTGATTCCATCTTTTCCATAGCGTCCCACTTTGGTAGAGAGATAATATTTGTCACGTGGTATTTCTTTCAATGCTTTGCCTAATACGGTTTCGGCCTTGTAGTGCCCGTAGTAGGGAGATACATCAATAAAATTCATTCCATTCTCTACTGCTGTGTAAACAGCTTTGATACCCTCTGCTTCGCGGATATCATGAAAAAACTCCTCCTAATGAAGATGCGCCGAAACTAAGATTGGAAACCCGCATACCGGTTTTCCCGATTTCATTGTAATTCATAGCTCTATTTATTTTTAGATTTATTTCCGGCATCAAAAATAGAGGAATAACCTTTAGGTATATGGTGGAAGAGGTTGAAAAAAGTACGTAACCTTTGCGTAAAAATAAATAAGACGGTTACTTTTTATATAGTTCTCTATATTGCTGTGGAGTAACGTCTGTGATTTTTTTGAATAGGCGGTTAAAATAAGAATGGTCTTCATAAGCAAGGAGATAGGCTATGTTTTTTACGGGAATATCCTCTGTAATCAGAATTAATTGGGCTTTCTCTATTTTTTTCTGATTAATATATTGTAGCGGTGTGGTACCGACTTCTTTTTTTGAAAAGACGGATAAAAATGATCTTTTGAGAGGCATGAGATTGCTGCCAATGAGTCTATATCTACTGTTTTATAGATATTTTTTTCGGATGTGGGACAAGACTTTTTTGGATACGGTTATCGTTGACTTCCACTTTTAGGTTTGGCGTCTTTTAAAAAAGCGGGCAATAAGTTGATATACTATACCTCTGGATTCGACTTTGTCACAGAAGGTACGCTGTTTATTTTTAATGATGTTTCTGATTAATGTGGGGTTGTTGTCATAGCTTGTCGGGTCGGATTGAGGAAGCTGCATGGTAGGATTTATTTCACATAACCTTTTTAATAAGTGGTAATTCCAGGTTGCCCGCAGGTATTTCTATCGGGAAATTCCAATCTTCCAGAATGCCGGATTCCGATTGATGGTCTTCATATATATGGAGATAATAATGAGTGAAATGAGAATTGCACTGATAACTATGGGTAGTGAATGATGGCACCAGATATAGATGATGTGGTTTTAGTTCCTGCATTCCATCGGGAAATATTATTTGGGCGGTTCCTTCCATTATATAATAGAGTCGGGTAAAAGGGCTGCTTACGTTTTTCCAGTTCCAGTCTGCATTGTGAATGGCTAGTCCTACATTTAATATAAGTAAATGTAATTGGTCGATTGATTGTGTCATATTCCTTAAGGTATTAGAATGAAAGATTCAGTTTCGTACAAAGTAAGCAAAAGTATATATATAATCCAATGGGAAATCGATATTTTCATATCAAATCACCTGTTTTGGTATTCGTTTTTGAATTATCTCAGGTAAAAGTCGATATTGTCCTACATAATGGCGCATTTGGATAATATAAATTGGTTTCAACTCTGTATATTTGCACTATTGATAATTGAAAAATATATAAAGCAATTATACTATGAAAGCAAAACATTTTCTTTTGGCTTCGGCTTTGTTGCTTTGGGCGGGAGTTTTGGAGGCTCAGACTTACCAGGTACCTGTTTCAAGAGAAAAATGAAAAAAATGCAGGAAGGAGAGTTCGAACCTACTTGGGAATCATTGCAGAACTATAAAGTTCCTGAATGGTTTAGAAATGCCAATTTGGTATTTGGGCACATTGGGGACCGCAATGTGTGGAAGGGTCCGGCGACTGGATGGCGCGTTCTCTCTATTTGGAAGGTTCGCGCGAGTATAAGCACCATGTGGAACATTATGGCCATCCCTCTGAAGTGGGCTTCAAGGATATATTGCCTTTGTTTAAAGCCGAGAAATGGGATCCGGACAAATTGGTTTCTTTTATAAGAAGATTGGTGCCCAGTATTTCTTCGCTTTAGGTAATCACCATGATAATTATGATTTATGGGATAGCCAATATCAGGAATGGAATTCCGTGAATATAGGCCCTAAGAAGGATATATTGGCGGGCTGGGCTGAAGCAGCTAAGAAAAACGGTCTTCCATTTGGTATCAGTTTCCATGCGGACCATGCGTGGAGCTGGTATGAACCGGCTCAACGATACGACCGTCATGGCGAGAAGGCAGGTGTACCCTACGATGGATGTTTGACTAAAGAAGATGGTAAGGGTAAGTGGTGGGAAGGCTACGATCCTCAAAAACTTATGCACAGAATCACCCGTTAAGCGCTGGAAGTTGGGCTGACGGTATGATTCACCGTCAATGGGCATGGGGAAATGGTGTTTGTATTCCTACTCAAGAATATGTGACAAACTTTTATGATCGTACAGTCGATGCAATAAACCGTTATAATCCCGATTTGATTTATTTTGATGTGACTGGTGTACCGTTTTATCCTATCAGTGATGCGGGTTTGAAGATTGCCGCACATTTTTATAATCACAACATGGTTGTTCGTAAGGGGGATTTCAGTGCTGTTATGTTTGGTAAAATTCTTACCGATGAACAAACGTAAGCTTTGGTATGGGATGTGGAAGGGATCTCCCAATAGTATTTATGAAGAGCCATGGCAGACTTGTTCTTGTTTAGGCGGTTGGCATTATGATACCAGATTGGCGGAGAACGGCTGGTATAAAAGTGCTTCCGATGTAGTGAAACTATTAGTGGATGTGGTCAGTAAGAACGGTAATTTGTTGCTTAGTGTTCCTCTTCGGGCTGACGGAACTTTCGATGAAAAGGAAGAAGCCATTTTAAATGAATTTGGTAACTGGATGAGTATGAATAAAGAGGCTATTTATGATACACGCCCGTGGAAAGTCTTCGGAGAAGGTCCGATAGCCAATGCTGATATCAAGATTAATGCCCAAGGTTTCAATGAAGGTGCTTACACTAAAGCCACTGCATCTGAAATCCGTTTTACTCAAACCAAGAAATATCTCTATGCTACAGTCCTTGCATGGCCGGAAGAAAAGCAAGTTGTCATTCAATCGCTGGCAACGGGAAGTGAGTTGTATCCTGATAAAATTACTAAAATTGAATTGTTAGGTTATGGAAAGGTCTTTTTTACTCGTACAGCGCAAGGAGTTGTTATTGATATGCCTGATGTACAGTTGAATAAGATTGCTCCCGTATTTAAGATAAAGAAGTGAATATAGCATAAAGTAGGTTTATTTATCGGCTTTTTTAGGTCGGTAAGCCCTTGTTATGTCTTGAAAATTAACCCAATAATCAATAGAATAATGAGAAACAGATTAGAATGTATGCAGCCAATAAGATTCTTGGTGGTCTTGTTGATGTGTTGCCTGAGCTATACTACTTGGGCACAGACACAGAGTAATGTCAATGGTTTGGTTACTGATTTTTCCGGTGAGCCGTTAATTGGGGTCAGTATCTTGGTTAAAGGTACTTCCAATGGAACTGTTACTGATTTGGATGGCAAATTTTCTCTGTCTGCTGAAATGGGAAACATGCTCCAGATAAGTTATGTAGGTTATATTTCGCAAGAAATAAAGGTTGAAAGTAACAAGTTACTTCGTATTATAATGGAAGAAGATACAAAAAAGTTGGAAGAAGTAGTTGTAGTTGGATATGGAACACAGAAAAAGGTGAATTTAACAGGAGCCGTATCTGCTGTTTCAGCTGAAGACTTGGCTAGTAAGCCTGTTATGAGTACTGCTCAAGCACTGGCAGGTTTGGCTCCAGGTTTAAGTGTATTGCAAACTTCAGGCGTCCCGGACAAGGAGCAACTGTTAAAAATTCGTGGAACTGGTACATTTTCAAAAGCTGGAACAGATCCATTGGTTTTGATTGATGGTTTATCAGGTAACATTGATGATGTAGATCCTAATGATATTCAGAGCATTTCTTTTTTGAAAGATGCAGCTTCTGCTTCTATTTATGGTAATCGTGCTGCTAATGGGGTGATCTTGATTGAAACAAAGAAGGGTGCACAAGGTAAAACGACTATTACATATAGTAATTCTTTTGGTTGGCAACGGCCTACGGAATTGCCTGATTTTTTACCATCATGGGAATATGCGGAATATTATAATATGGCTATGCGGAATATGGGTAAGCAGGAAGCTTATTTACCTGAACAGATTCAAAAGTATAGAGATGGATCTGATCCGGATAATTATCCGAATGTAAATCACTTAAAATGGCTGTTGGAATCTGGTTCTGGTTTTCAACACCAACATAATCTTAGCATACAAGGAGGAAATGCTACGACGAGTTATAATTTATCAGTAGGTTATAGAAATCAGGAAGGAATGACGGCAAAAACGCTAATGAAAGAATGACTGCACTGTTTACTATGAAAAGTGAAATCGCCAAAGGGCTGATGCTTAATTTGAATATTAATGCTTATAATAATAAATATAATGCTCCTAATGGCGAACCACAAAGTATTGATGGAATGATAGGATATGCTGTTCGTCAGGGACCTATTTATGCCGGGCAAAAGTCGGATGGAAGTTTTGGATATCAGGATAATTATAGTCCGGAAGCGTGGTTGGCGAGTGAATCTTTTGTGCAGAATGTGAGTAGAAATATAAGTGCTTCCGGACAATTGACATGGAATACTCCTGTAGACGGACTTTCTTTTATAGGCAAAGTAGGGATGAATTACTGGACTAAATATGATAAAGCCTACCGGGCTGATACTTATTTTGATGATAGTAAGACAGTGGGACCCGCTACTTTAAATGTATGGACTGCAAATAATACGTATACTACCTTTGAAGCATTAGCTACTTATGAAAAACAAATTAAAAATCATACCTTTAAGTATTGGCGGGTACTTCTGTGGAACAATCTAATAATAAAGGTTTGGAAGGTTATAGAAATACGTTTCCTAATAATTATTTGTATGAATTAGGTTCTGGAGATAAATCAACAGCTACTAATGATAGTTCATTGGAAGAATATGCGTTGCTTTCTTTTTTCGGGCGTATAAATTATGCATGGAAAGATCGTTATTTATTAGAGGTTAATTTGCGCTATGATGGATCGTCACGTTTTTTGCGGACGGTCATCGTTGGGGGACTTTTCCCGTCAGTTTCTGCAGGGTGGAGAATTTCTGAGGAGGATTTTTGGAAGAATGCGGCAGTTTTCAGCTGTAGTTGATAATTTGAAATTGCGTGCTTCCTATGGTGTACTTGGTAATCAAAATATAGGTGTTTATCCTTACCAACAGATTTATGAACTTGGACATGATTATCCTTTTGGAAATCCGGCAACTCTTCAGTCTGGGGCTTACATGAAAACCTATAATAATCCGGAAATTACTTGGGAAAAGACGGCTATAACGGATATTGGTTTAGATTTTAGTTTATTGAATGGACGTTTTAGTGGAACATTGGATTATTTTTATAAATATACTTCGGACATTTTAGCACCAGTTGAGGTGTCTAGTATTATGGGACGTGAAGTCGGACAATCTAATGTTGGAGCTGTTTCGAACAAAGGAATTGAAATAAATCTGACTTATAACGGACAAATAGGACGTGATTTCCGGTTTAGTATTTCTCCTAATTTTACATGGGTAAAAAATGCAGTTGAGAAATTGGCGAACGGAGCTACCGAAGAAATTAATAATAACAGAATTGTAGGGCAACCGATAGGTATTATATATGGATATGAAACTGATGGACTGTTTGTAGACCAAGCGGAAATAGATGCGGCTCCTGAGCAATTGGTAAGTAAGTCAGGATTGAAACCTGGTTATGTGAAATACAAAGATATTAGTGGTCCTGACGGGGTTCCCGATGGTAAGGTGGATGCGCAATATGATCGTACCGTATTGGGAAGTACTACCCCGAAGTTTTTATTATGGTTTGAATCTTTCCGCTTCTTATAAAGGTTTTGATTTTTCAGCTTTATTACAAGGTTTAGGAGGTCATAAGCGTTTTGATAGGATCTTATATGGCTTATGCATTCTACAACGGTGGACAGATACAGAGATGGCAGGCTGAATCTTGTTGGAAGGAAGAAAATCCTGATAAATGGGCTGAATATCCTCGATTGGAAACTTTGAATATGAATGACACTAATCTTCAAACTTCTGATTATTGGGTCCGTAATGCTAGTTTCTTACGAGTCAAGAATATACAAATAGGATATACATTCCCAAAAGCATGGACTAAAAAAATAGGTTTGGAAAATGTGCGTGTTTATGTAAGCGGACAAAATCTGTTCTCTTTCAATAGTTTCTATAAAGGTTGGGATCCTGAAAATGAGATAGGAACAGGGGATTCTCCCTCTTATTATCCGGTCAATAGTATTTATTCATTCGGATTTAATTTCAAGTTCTAAGTAAATCATTCAATCAAGAATCATTATGAAAAATAATATATAATACATTAGGAATGACAAAGGCTTGTTTATGTGCTTTGGCTATATCACTAGTAACAACTGGTTGCTCGGATTTATTAGATAAGGAGCCACCTTCAGCAATTTCTGATGGTAGTTTTTGGACTGGTGAAGGGGATGCCATGTTGGCTTTGACAGGATGTTATCGTTTCCAGACTGGTTGGTCGCATGATGATTTTGCTACGCCACAAGGGTTGCTCTATTTGGATTTTGCAGGTGGAAACGGAACGAAAGGAAAATTTTTTATACTTTAATGGCTAGTTCCAATACGGTGGCTACTAACAGTAATTTACGTTGGTATTGGGGAAATGCATATACGCAAATAGCTAAGTACAACACTTTTCTAGAGAATATTACGGACTGTCCGATGGAAGAATCTAAAAAAGAACAGTGGTCTGCCGAAGTGAAGTGTTTACGAGCTTATTTCTTTTTAAATTTGGCATTTTATTATAAGGATGTTCCTATGCCTTTGAAAACTCTGTCGGTGGACGAAGCGAATTCTATCTCTCAAACACCTCAGACTGAAGTCTATTCGCAAGTGGAGAAGGACTTGAAGACTGCTATAGACTTGTTGCCTGTCCAATATTCTTCAGAGGAATATGGCCGGTTTACCAAGGGGGCGGCTAAGGTACTTTTAAGTCGTCTTTATCTGGCACAAGAGAGATGGGGAGATGCTGCTACTATTTTACGTAGTGTGATTGAGTCGGGAATATATGAATTGGATCGTCGTAATGGAGAGGACAGCTATGAGAAACTTTTTCAAATAGGAGGTGAATATAGCCCTGAGATAATATTTTGTATTATGGGGATAAAGGATTTGTATACTAATTCACGTTATCAATATTTATATCCTGAAGCTGCTTATGGAGGGTGGCATCAGTTCTCACCATATAACGAATTGGTGAAAGAATATTTCTGTGCAGACGGCAAGGACATTAAGACTTCTGAGGTTTATGATGAGAATGATCCTTATGTTAATCGGGATTTGCGCTTGTATGCTTCTATTTTTTTACCTCCTTTGGGAAGTTATGAGGGAACTAAGTATAATGATATAATTTATGATTGCTTTAAGGGAGCTAATACTGCAGATAGCTATAATAAATTTGCCTTATTTAATGGATATTGTCCGAAGAAAGGTTGTGATCCGTCTATAACTAATAATTTAGGTTCTACTCCCACTTATACTCCTATAATGCGTTATGCTGAGGTTCTATTAAGCTATCTGGAAGCGGTAAATGAATCGCAGCCGAATGCAGTAGACCAGAATTTATTGGATTTGACTATCAATGATATACGTGATCGTGTGAAATTGGTTGGAATAAAAAAGACAGACGTAGCGACACAGGAACTTGTTTCGTGAAGCAGTTCGTAAAGAAAGCGTGTGGAACTGGCATTCGAGGGGCTTCGATATTATGGCGTGTTACGTTGGGGCATTGCGAGAAAGAACTTAATCATACATTTTACCGGAGTAAAAATTGTCGGATGATCCTCAAGCTCGTAATTTATAGAGGGAGTGGGGCTACTGCTTCTCCGGTGGATGAAAAATATGTATTATCAATTGAGAAACGTACATGGGCACCCCATAACCGATATTTTCCTATTCCTCAAAATGATTTGAATGTGAATAAAAAATCTGAAACAGAATGAAGGGTATAATTAAGCAGGCATAAGTTTAAGATAAGATGAAAGAAAATGGATATGAAATGAAAAGATATGACTACCCGGTAAAAAGATATTGCCAGACAATGGATTTGAAGGATGATTCGGAGATGATAGCGAAGTATCGGGAGTGTCATAGTAAGGCGAAGTCATGGCAGGAGATCAGAGAGGGGATCCGTTCAGTTGGTATTTTAGAAATGGAAATATATATATGCGGTAATCGATTGTTCATGATTGTCGAAACTCCTATTGATTTTGATTGGGAATCTGCTATGGCTAAACTCGCGACTTTACCTCGACAGCAAGAATGGGAAGACTTTGTATCGATATTCCAACAGTGTAGGAAAGGGAACTTGCTAAAGAAAAATGGAGTATGATTGGAACGTATGTTTTATCTATATGAATAATTAAAAAAGAGAGGAAAGAGAGGGTGCTGATGAAGTATTCTCTTTTTCCTTAAAATATAATAGAAGGTACATTGAACAATTTAATGATTATGAAATATTTTACTATCATTGCACTGTTGTGCTTATCCTGCATTTCATGTACGATGCAGAACAATTTTATTACAATCTCCTAACGGTAAGATAGCCATTGAATATCATGCTGAAAAAGGTTTTTCTGTTATTTATCATAGTGGGCGGGATAAAGTTAAAATGATGTCATTACCTGAAATAGGTCTAAAAACGTCGGATACGGATGATTGCTTAAATTGATAAGCTCAACTCCTGTAACTTCTGTAGTTGATGATTATGAAATGCTGACTGGTAAACGCAGGCATTGCCATAATGAGGCTAATGAATGTACTTATCGGTTTGAAAATGTCAAAGGACTTCGGGTAGATCTTATTTTCCGGGTTTATAATGATGGTATAGCTTTCCGTTATCATCTTCCTAAAACCAAAGAAGAGATTGTGGTTCTTGATGAGTACACTGCATTTGCTTTTTACTCCAGGTATCAAGCGTTGGACACAAAAAATTTACTGTAGGTTATGAGGGCTTTTTATTGGCCAAATACGGACGGCGTTGCAGATAATGAGGGACGTGAGTGGAGTTTTCCAACATTGTTCCAACCTTCGGACAGCGCTTTTGTACTATTAACCGAAGCCAACATATTACGTGATAACACAGGAGCTTATCTTACTAATGCAGCTGATTCTTCTATCTATAAGATAAAATTATCGGATGAACGGTTGATATGCCCATCCGGCTGGTATTCACCTTGGCGTGTCGCTATCATAGGAACATTAGCTGATATTGTCGAATCGACTTTGGTAACTGATGTGAGTGAACCATGTAAAATCCAAGATACCCAATGGATAAAACCTGGATTGGTCTCTTGGATATATTGGGCATATAATCATGGTTCTAAGGATTATCAAATAGTGAAGAAATATATTGATTTTGCCGCAGACTTTGATTTGCCCTATATGTTGATTGATTGGGAATGGGATGCAATGGGGAATGGAGGAAATCTGAATGATGCAATGAACTATTGTAAAGAGAAAAAATGTAACTCCTTTGATATGGTATAATTCTTCTACTGCATGGTGTGATCCTACTCCGTTATATCGGTTGAATACCCCGGAAGTGCGTGACAAAGAATTTGAATGGCTAAAAGAAATAGGTATTCAGGGAGTTAAGATAGACTTTTTGGTGGAGATTCTATAGGTACGATGAATTATTATATTGATTTGCTGGAGGATGCAGCCAGGCATAAATTGTTAGTCAATTTTCATGGGGCAGCTATTCCCAGAGGCTGGCAACGGACATACCCAAACCTGATGAGTGTGGAAGCGGTATATGGGTCCGAATGGTATAATAATAAACCGACATTGACTGATAATGCAGCTTGGCATAATTGTACCTTGCCTTTTACCCGTAATGTGATAGGTCCGATGGACTATACGCCTTGTACATTTACCAATTCACAACATCCACATATCACTACCGATGCGCATGAATTGGCGTTACTTGTTATTTTTGAGTCGGCTCTACAGCATTTGGCAGATCGTCCTGAAGGGTATAGGCAACAACCGGTAGAGGTACAGAACTTTATCAGGTATCTTCCGGTTGCATGGGAGGATACCAGACTGCTGTCCGGTTATCCGGCTGAAAGTGTTGTTATTGCTCGTAAAAGTAAGGATAGTTGGTATATTTCCGGTTTGAATGGTACGGAAAATACAAAATCATTTCGTGTGAATTTGGAGTTTTATTAAAGATTCTATTCAGCTTATCCAACTGTTTTCGGATACTACTGATGGGAAACAAATAAAAATTGAAAATTCGGCATTCGATACCAAAGAATTGAATATAGAGTGCCAGCCTCGCGGAGGTTTTGTGGTATGGGTTAAGTTGAGGAAATAGGATAAGGGTAAGTGTTTTTAGCATATAGACAATTGTTTTGATATTGCTATGGAAGTTTTTTATTAATGATGATAGATAAGCTTATCCCTTTGAGGAGATAGAATAAAAATAGTTTATGCTGGATTGGTGGAAGGTTAATTAATACTTATTGATAACTAATATAAAGTTAGAGTTTATGAAACGAGAACTTATTTTTTACATTTCTGTTGTCTGTTGACCACTTTTGGTGTGGTCGCAGGAATATCAGCGGACAGAAACAGGCATTAAGGCTTCTATTTTTGGGAAAAAGATAGATGTGGAAGTGCAATGGTTTAATGCTAATAGTCTGCGCGTGTTGAAAATGCCGCATGGGCAATCGGTAGATAAGAAAAGTCTTTCGGTTATTGCAAGACCTGAAAAACGGCTCTTAAAGTTTCTACGTCGGAAGATGGCAATATTGTAATGAAGAGCCGTTTACTGACGGTGAAACTAGACACAAAAACAGGTGTTCTGATTTATGAAACACGTAATGGGATGCCCCTATTGAAGGAATTGGAGAATGTGAAGGCATTCATACCTGTCAATGACGCAGGGCGGGCTACTTATTCTGTTTACCAAAGTTTTAAAACCGATAAGGATGAAGGGCTTTATGGACTTGGACAACTTCAAAACGGACAGATGATGCAACGTGGAATAGAGAAGTATCTGGTGCAAGGCAATACAGAAGACGTAACTCCTGTTTTTCAGTCGACTAAGGGATATGGTGTATTTTGGGATAATTATGCAGGTACGATGTATGTTGACAATGAAGAGGAAACGTCGTTCCGTTCAGATGTAGGCGATTGTATCGATTATTATTTCATGTATGGCGGTTCGGCTGACGGTGTAATTGCACAGATTCGCTTGCTGACTGGTTCTGTTCCTATGATGCCTTTGTGGAGTTATGGATTTATGCAAAGCAAAGAGCGCTATAAGAGCCAGGATGAAGTGGTAAGTGTTGTGAAGAAATACCGTGAATTGGGCATACCGCTTGACTGTATCATTCAGGATTGGCAATATTGGGAAAGTAACTATTTATGGAATGCAATGGAGTTCCTGAATTACGAGTACCGTGATCCGAAAAGGATGATTGATGAAGTCCACGGCTTGAATGCACACATGGTGATTCATTTCGTTGTCTTCTTTTTGGTCCAAAAGACTAAACCTTTCAAGGAACTTGAGAAGGAAGGGTTGCTGATGGATATGGCTACATGGCCCGAATCGGGTGTGGAAGGATGGCCGCCTAACTTTGATTATCCTTCTGGCGTGAAGGTTTATGATCCATATCATCCGAAGGCTCGTGATATTTATTGGAATTACTTGAACAAAGGTATCTTTCAGCTTGGCATGGACGGATGGTGGATGGACTCGACAGAACCTGACCACTTTAACCCCAAAGATTCGGATTTCGACCGACAGACTTATTCCGGTTCCTTCCGTAGCGTACGGAACGCTTTTCCGCTCGTAACAGTAGGCGGAGTGTCTGATCATCAGCGTGCTCTGACTCGCGATAAGCGTGTCATTATCTTGACCCGTTCAGGATTCTTGGGGCAACAACGTTATGGCTCAAATGTATGGACGGGCGATGTAGGATCTTCATGGGATATGTTTCGTAGGCAAATTACTGCCGGGTTGAATTTTTCTCTGACGGGAATGCCGCATTGGAATACTGACCTTGGCGGATTCTTTGCTGGTTCTTATAACAATAGCTTGGGAGGTGGAACGGCTACAAAAAATCCTATGTTCCATGAATTGTATGTGCGTTGGGCGCAATTCGGTGTATTTTGTCCAATGATGCGTAGTCACGGGGCTGATGCACCTCGCGAAAATTTTCCTCTATGGTAAAGCTGGTGAGCCGGTGTATGATGCATTGGTTGATGCTATAAACTCCGTTATTCGTTGATGCCTTATATCTATTCTACATCTTGGGAAGTAAGTCATCGTAATTCCACGTTTTATGCGGGCACTATTCATGGATTTTCTCAGTGATCCTAAGACATGGAACATGGGCAGTGAGTATATGTTTGGATCATCCTTTTTAGTGGCACCTGTATTACATGCCCAATACACTCCTGAGCAGGCACAGCAAATCTTGAAAGAGAATGAAGGGTGGGGCTGCAAAGCGCAGGAGTCTGATATCCCTCTATTGTCTGTCGATTTTACTCAGTCTAAAGAAATGGAACTATATTTGCCTGCCGGTAGCCAAATGGTATGATTTTTGGACGAACGAAGTGGCAGAAGGTGGGCAGAAGCTGAAGGTGACGACTGTGTTCAATCGTATTCCGCTTTATGTACGTGCTGGAAGCATCGTGCCGTTAGGTCCCGATGTGCAATACGTGACCGAGAAGAAATGGGACAATCTCAAGGTTTGTGTTTATCCTGGTGCCGATGGTAATTTTGTGCTTTATGAGGATGAAGGCAATAACTATAATTACGAAAAACGGTGCTTATACTGAAATTCCGATGACTTGGAACGATGCCAAGCGGACATTGACTATTGATGCACGTCGTGGCTGCTATGAAGGGATGCTGGATGAGCGGAAGTTTACAGTTCGAATGCCGGATGGAAGTGAAAAGACAGTGCTTTATAAAGGGAAAAAAATAAATGTGAAATTTTAGTATGCCACATGATTTTTGAGAACTAGTTTCTTCTAGTAAAGAAAAGCCCTCGAAATCGGATAATTTCGAGGCTTTTGTCTGTTTCTATACGGAAACTTGTGCGCGTGATAGAGAACTACACTCTCACGACACCAGATCCTAAGTCTGGCGCGGCTACCAATTACGCCACACGCGCGACATTGCTTTTGGTAAGCGGGTGCAAAGATAAGCAATATTTCTTAAGTACCAAAGATTTTTAGAAAATTATTCTTTGTGGCTATGTAAATATTCACGTGCAGCCTCAATAATGGTATCTACATTGCGTTGCATATCCTCTGAACTCATATTGACTTTGATGTCCGGATCTATACCGAATTCCAGATGTTGCATATCCGCATCGTACATGGGGCTGGCCGAGAAGCGGACAGACCAGCCGTTGGGCAGTTCGGAGGAGAAGGGCAGGCCGGAACCGCCACCTGTTTTGTCACCGATGATGGTCACTTTGGGAAGTATTTTCATTCTGTTCACAAAATCATTAGTGGCGCTGAAAGAGCGGCGGTTAGTCAGCACTACCGCCTGTTTTTGCCAGCGTACACGGTCTAGTGACGGTTCCAGCCAAACTGCTTTGGGAGTGGAGAAGTCATTGTGCCCCGGTCCGGTTTTATGGGACATATAGCCTACCAGCACTTTTTCATTCGTGAAACGTGCGGCTAATTTCTCGGCTGTGGTAAGATTACCACCCGAATTATTTCGCACATCAATAATCAATCCATCACAAATAGCCAGTTTGTTTAGAACCTCGTCCAGATTTCCTTCACCGATGCCCGATTGGAAACTGCCACAATAAATATAGGCTATATTGTCCTCGAATATCTGATACTTCATACCCGAGGATTGGGCATAATCCTTACCTAGATAAACACGTTGGATGCTGTCGCTGAAATTGGCCGGATAGCTGTCAAACCATTCACGATATTGGGAGTACTCCAGTTTGGAAGACAGATTTACGTGTCCGTCACGCAACTCGTTCAGCATATCTGCCAGAACTTCGAATAACTGTTCATTATTCATGCCTTTGGATATTCTCTGTTTATACTGGCTGTATATTTCATTCCAGTCCAATCCGTATTCCTGCTTTTTATAGTCAAGGAAACAATACTGGCGGTCGATAGTCTGCCATAATGCTTCGAAGTTGCCTTCGGGGGAGTTGTCGTATTCGTCCTCCGTGATGCACGAAGTAAATAATACAACAGACAATAACAGACTGATAAAAATATAACTATTTCTTTTCATCCTCTATATTAATAAGGCTGACCCGGCTGGGCATCGCCACTTTGTTCTTACCTTTTAATAAAATAAAAAGTTTTTTCACGAAACCTATCATAAAGGCGTGTGACCATATATGACTTTTCAGATTATTGACTTTCGCCTGCTGGATATCACATAGGTATCCGAAACGCATATTGACCGACCGGATAGGAAAATCCAATGTAACCAGCTGTCGCAAGGAAGGTTGGTTATGCAGGGAAGTGAACAGCACATTCTTGCCGCCATTCTTTAAACTGAATATCTCATAATAAGATTGTCCGTATTCCGGGGAAAACATACCCCCCATGACAGGCAGATTGGCTTGATAACGGGCTATCAGCGGATAGTTACCGATATGAAACCGATAGATGACCATACCCGATGCCGCCAGATTGACATATGCTTTAGCTTGGGCGGGATTATTGGAATTTCGCATGTTATAGATGAACCCGCCGTTCAAGTCCAGCATGGGACCCGCCAGTATCTTCAAGTTTTCTGTCAGCCGGAACTGGTAATGCAGTGCATAATTCCAATTGACCATACCTGCCATTTCATTACTTGTTTCTGCTTTATTCTCTGTCAGGGACAGATTGGCTTGGAACAGACTTTGAACAGACACGTTGCCATTCATCAGTTTGGTCATGCGCATACTTTCACGCAGGATACGAATTTCGGGTCCGGTATATTCCATCGGTGAAAGATAGGTGTCCAATATATTTGTAAAACCGGCACCGTAAAGAGTAGCTCTCATAACGTAGCGGTTTGCTTGTAAGCTGTCTTCCTGCGCCTGCGAAGACAGACCCAAAAACAGGGACAGTAATAACAGGAGAATTTTCTTCATTTTTTAAAACAGTTTCATCTGCCGGTAATTTCATCAATGATATCTGTTTCACTCTTACCATGATCCGGATCTTCAATTTCGGCAGTTTCTTCGTTTTCATCAGTCCCCTCTTCCGCACCGTCCTCTTCTTTGGAAGGTTCGGGGAAGCGTAAAGGTTCCAGTTCATTTATTTGTTCAATGTTGTAAGTACTGATTCGTTTTCCTTTCGCTTTGAAACTCTTAATTCCGATGAATTCGTCCACATCTATTTCCAATGGATCACGGAAACTATCATGTCCTCCGAATATGACTTGTATGCGTGGATAAACCACACAAGTAAGCAATATAGAACGGCTTTCCTTGTTCTCGCCCAAATAATTGAGACGGCGTGAAGTGGATTCAAAAGTGAATCGTTTCAGATAAGGATATCCCTGATCGGCATCAAATAAAGCGGCAGACCATACCTTGTTGGCGTCGAACTTCTCAATGATGCGGATTCCCGGATCATAATGATTATTCAAATCGAAGTTACTAGTATAGAATTCTCCATTTTCATGGACTATTAAAATCAATTCGTCACTTTGGAATTCTCCCAGATATTCACCGCGTCCGTCATAGTTCAAGCGGAGTACATCCCGGTCAAACCATACTTTTCTTCCACCTAGGGTAGAGCCGCCACGTTGTTTCAAGGCTATTTTATGTACTTCGTATTTAGACAGGATATTGCCCATGGACTGGCGTCCCTTTATATTGATGTCACTGAAATCTTTTTCATATATGATTTTTTTGATACGCGGATTCGGCTTTAAGGTAATCTTGATAACCTCCGCTTCCCCATTGGGATTGGCTGTAAAGTAAACGATACGTGAGCCGGGCGTACCTTGCGTTACATCATATTCACGGTCGCGGGTGATGGAGGTAATGTTGAATCGTTTGATATAGTGAAACCCTTCTTTTCCATCCCGATAGACACATTGTATATGGTACGTTTGTCGTTTTTTCTTGAAGATATTGACATAGAGAACATTCTTGCCGACAAACATTTTGTCTGTTACGCGAACTACTTTATATTTGCCGTCTTTATAGAAGATAATCACATCGTCTATGTCTGAACAGTTGGCTATAAATTCATCTTTTTTCAAGGTGGTGCCGATAAAGCCTTCTTCGCGGTTGATATAGAGTTTTTCGTTAGCTTCCACTACCTTCGCCGCCTCAATGGTATCGAAGTTACGTAACTCTGTACGGCGGGGGTATTGTTTGCCATATTTATCTTTCAACATCTGATACCAGTCAATGGTATATTCTACGATATGTGCCAGATGATTGTTTATTTCTTCAATCTGTTCCTTGATACGGGCTATGTTCTCATCTGCTTTATCCTTGTTGAACTTCAGAATCCGGGCCATCTTGATATCCAATACTTCAGAATATCCTCTTTGGTCACTTCACGGATAAATTGCGGATAGAAAGGAGTCAGCCGTTCATCAATGAATTCGCAGGCGGCATCTGTATTTTCGGATTGCTCGAACTTTACTTCCTTATAAATCCGTTCTTCGATAAAGGTTTTTCCAATGATTGCGAAATGAAGGTTTCAAAGCAATTCTCCTTTGTGTATTTCCAACTCTTGACGAAGCAGGGACAACGTGTTGTCTGTGGCTTTTTTAAGGACGGCACTGACAGTAAGGAAGTGGGGCTTCTTTTCATCAATTACACAGCAATTGGGAGATATGCTTACTTCACAATCAGTAAATGCATAGAGCGCGTCCAAGGTTTTGTCCGAGGATACTCCCGGAGCAAGGTGCACTAGGATTTCCACTTTTTCAGAAGTAAGATCTTCCACTTTCCGGATCTTGATTTTTCCCTTTTCACTGGCTTTGACAATAGAGTCGCATACCCCCCGGGACAGTCTTTCCGAAAGGCACTTCGGCTATGGACAAATGTTTTTGTTGTCTATTTTTATTGATTTTTAGCACGTACTTTCACCATTCCGCCGCGTTCTCCATCGTTGTAGCGTGATACATCAATAGAGCCTCCTGTCTGGAAATCGGGATAGAGTTTGAATTCCTCACCACGCAAATAGGCAATGGAGGCATCACACAGTTCGTTAAAATTGTGTGGCAGGATTTTGGAAGAAAGGCCCACAGCAATACCTTCTACTCCCTGAGCGAGCAAGAGCGGGAATTTGACAGGTAGGGTGATCGGCTCTTTGTTTCGTCCGTCGTATGATGCTTGCCATTCGGTGGTTTTGGGATTGAAAACCACATCCAATGCGAATTTGGACAGACGTGCTTCGATATAACGGGGGGCAGCGGCACCGTCGCCTGTCAGTATGTTACCCCAGTTTCCCTGACAGTCTATCAACAGATCCTTTGGCCTAGCTGCACCAACGCATCGCCTATGGAAGCATCGCCGTGCGGGTGAAACTGCATGGTATGTCCTACAATGTTTGCAACTTTGTTATATCGGCCGTCATCCAATCTTTTCATAGAGTGGAGGATACGTCTTTGGACAGGTTTCAAACCATCATTGATGTGCGGTACGGCACGTTCCAGTATTACGTAAGAGGCATAGTCCAAAAACCAGTTCTGATACATTCCGCTCAGCTGGTGCTTCACCCCTGTGTTTTTGGTATCGGTAGGTTTATAGTCCGAGTGTCCGTTCTCCGGTGTGGGGATATTTTCTTCGTTTTGTTCCTCTTTATCAATAAAATCGTCGCTCATATATATTTAAATTCCTTAATGTTCTGATGATATGCACGCAAAAATACGACTTTTATTGAAAAAAATCATTTACTTTGCATATTATTTCGCCCTTATTAAAGGTTGAAAACAGGAAAAAACAACAAAAGTGTAAGAATAAACAGATAAGAAAATGGACACAAGAAGATAGTTTTTAAGAAATTTAGATATCGCACTGTAAAGAGTATGGTTTTGTATTTCCGTCCAGTGATATCTATGACGGACTGGGCGCTGTATACGATTACGGTCAGATGGGAGTGGAGTTGAAGAATAATATCAAGCAATATTGGTGGCAGAGTATGGTGCTGCTGCACGAGAACATCGTAGGTATTGATTCTGCTATTTTTATGCATCCTACTATTTGGAAGGCTTCCGGACATGTGGACGCATTCAATGATCCTCTGATTGACAACCGCGATTCTAAAAAACGTTATCGTGCCGATGTGCTGATTGAAGACCAGCTTGCCAAATATGACGAGAAGATAAACAAAGAAGTGGCCAAGGCTGCCAAGAGATTTGGTGATGCTTTTGATGAGGCTCAGTTTCGTAGCACCAACGGTCGTGTTCTGGAGCATCAGGCCAAGCGCGACGCTTTACATGAACGGTTCTCAAAAGCTTTGAACGACAATGATTTGGATGAACTTCGTCAGATTATCATTGATGAAGAGATTGTTTGTCCTATTTCGGGAACCAAGAACTGGACTGAAGTACGTCAGTTCAATTTGATGTTCTCCACCGAAATGGGTTCTACTGCCGATGGTGCCATGAAGATTTATCTTCGTCCGGAAACAGCGCAGGGTATTTTTGTCAATTACCTGAATGTACAGAAGACCGGTCGTATGAAGATTCCTTTCGGTATCGCTCAGATTGGTAAGCTTTCCGCAACGAGATCGTAGCCCGCCAGTTCATTTTCCGTATGCGTGAGTTTGAACAGATGGAGATGCAGTTCTTCGTAAAACCGGGTACTGAGCTGGAGTGGTTCCCCAAATGGAAAGAAACTCGTTTGAAATGGCATAAGGCATTAGGTTTCGGTGATGATCATTACCGTTTCCATGATCACGATAAACTGGCACATTATGCCAATGCAGCTACAGACATTGAATTCCTGATGCCGTTTGGATTCAAGGAAGTGGAAGGTATTCATAGCCGTACGAACTTTGACTTGAGTCAGCACGAGAAGTTCAGTGGCAAGAGCATCAAGTATTTCGATCCGGAATTGAACGAAAGCTATACTCCGTATGTTATTGAAACATCTATCGGTGTGGACCGTATGTTCCTTAGCATTATGAGTGCTGCTTATACAGAAGAGACATTGGAGAATGGTGAAAACTCGTGTGGTATTGAAATTGCCTGCTGCTCTGGCTCCGGTGAAACTGGCCGTGATGCCGTTGGTGAAGAAAGACGGCCTGCCCGAGAAGGCGCGTGAGATTATGAATGACTTGAAGTTCCATTTCCACTGCCAGTATGATGAGAAAGACAGCATCGGCAAGCGTTACCGTCGTCAGGATGCCATCGGTACTCCGTATTGTATCACAGTAGACCACCAGACTTTGGAGGATAATTGTGTAACTTTGCGTAATCGTGATACCATGCAGCAGGAGCGTGTAGCTATTTCGGAACTGAACAATATCATTGCCGATAAAGTAAGTATAACAAGTCTGCTGAAGACTTTGCAATAATAAATGTATTATGAATAAAAGTATTCTTTGGCTGATTGGTCTGCTGTTTGTTACTTCCCTGTCCATTGTTTCATGTAGTGAGACGGATGGGACAGAAGATCCATATGCAAACTGGGAAGAGCGTAATCAGCGGTATATTGACTCCATTGCTACAGTGGCGGAAGCCAATCGAGGCAATGGAGAAGGGCAATGGAAAATCATCCGTTCCTATAAACTTCCATCTTTGGGATTGAATGAAACAGGAAGATCATTGATAATGTTTACTGTAAGATTCAGAAAGTGGGAGATGGTACTGAGAGTCCTATTGCTACGGATACGGTAGCGGTGAATTATCGTGGTCAATTGATTAACGGTACGGTTTTTGACCAAAGTTATCAGGGTGAGCTTGATCCGGAAACTGCCACTCCTAGAAAATTTCTGGTAGGTGCGGTGATAGCAGGGTGGAGTACGGCCTTGATGAAAGGATTTGGTGGTATGAAAGCCGGTGACCAATGGAAGCTTTATATTCCTTATCCATTGGCTTACGGAAAAGATGGTACAGAAGGTATTCCCGGATATTCAACGTTGATATTTGATGTGAATTTGGTTGATATATTCCCGTTGAAGTACGGGAAAAAGCATTGATGATACCTTGGATGCTAAAAAATAGCTATCATAGAATATTGGAAAGAAGAGAGTATTGCAGTTTGTTGCAATGCTCTTTTTTTATGGTGTTTTGATTCATGTCGGTTGGACGAGACGGGGGCCTGTCAGGTGAATTGTTTGGGGATTTGCTGAAATGTTTTTGGGGGGTATGGCGTTTTCCTTGGTATGGTTAATGGTTCTTTTATCCGCTGCTACGCGTTCCATTGTCTGTAAGGAATGGTTTAAAGGTTGGGGTAAAACGGCTTAATTATATTATATTAAGAAGAACTCTTGACGGAAACAAGAAGATTGTTTTTATCGGGGATATAAAATAAAACACTTTCGTTTTTTTCGGTATCCGCCGAAGTTGTTTTTCCTTTCAGCATAATGTTGTGGGATAGTTTGACGGGCGAATAACTGTAAGAAACAATATAATCTTTATCTTGGTCAATTCATTAAACCAATGATTGACGCAAAGATAAAGATTATGACAAATTATTTAATAAATTATTTCACGTTTCCTGCTTTGATCAAGTATTCGGCAATCTGAACAGCGTTCAATGCCGCACCTTTCTTAATCTGATCGCCTACAATCCAGAAAGTCAGTCCGTTTTCGTTTGCCAGATCTTTGCGGATACGACCTACGTAAACCGGATCTTTACCTGCCAGGAACAAAGGCATCGGATATTCTTTCTTTTCGGGATTGTCCATCAGTACCAGGCCTTCCCCTTTGGCAAAGGCTTCACGGGCTTCTTCAGGAGAAATGGGGCGTTCAGTTTCTACCCAGATACTTTCCGAGTGAGAACGGAGGGCGGGAACACGTACACACATGGCGCTAACCTGAATGTCGGAGTGCATAATTTTGCGTGTTTCGTTGAACATCTTCATTTCTTCTTTGGTATATCCATTGTCGGTAAATACATCAATCTGGGGAATCAGGTTGAATGCCAACTGGTAAGCGAATTTCTCTACGGTCACGGGCTCGTTAGCCAATACCTGACGATATTGTTCATACAATTCATCCATAGCTGCTGCACCTGCACCGCTGGCAGCTTGATAAGTAGCCACATGCACACGTTTTATGTGTGAAAGATTTTCGATGGCTTTCAGCGCAACTACCATCTGGATAGTTGTACAGTTGGGGTTAGCTATCACGTTACGGGGACGATTCAAAGCATCTTCCGGATTCACTTCGGGCACTACCAAAGGCACGTCGGCATCCATACGGTAAGCGCTGGAGTTGTCAATCAGTACGGCACCATGTTTGGTAATGGTTTCACAAAACTCTTTTGTGGTACCTGCGCCGGCTGATGTGAAAGCGATATCTACACCTTTAAAGTCATCGTTGTGCTGAAGGAGTTTCACTTCAATCTGTTTACCGCGGAATGTGTATTTTCGTCCTGCACTGCGTGAAGAACCGAATAACACTAACTCATCCAACGGGAAGTTTCTTTCATCGAGCACACGCAGGAACTCTTGTCCTACAGCTCCGCTCGCACCAACAATTGCTACTTTCATTTTGCTTTTTTATTTTATAAATTAGTAATACTTAATCTGTTTACCTGCCAAGCGAGCAGGTTCAGATTGCAAAATTAGAACATTTTTGGAATATAAATCAGTAAAAAAAGAAACTTTTTTTCGTTAATTTTTGTCGATATTATGGTATAACCCTCAAATAAAAAGCAATGGAATTATTCGGTTTAAATATTCATTTTCCGGTTACTGACCCTACTTGGATATTCTTCCTGGTACTTATTATTATCTTGTTTGCTCCCATGATATTGGGGCGTTTGCGCATTCCTCATATCATCGGTATGATTCTTGCCGGTGTATTGGTTGGCAAATATGGTTTTAATATTTGGAGCGAGATAGCAGTTTCGAGTTATTCGGAAAAGTGGGATTGTATTATATCATGTTTCTGGCGGGGCTGGAGATGGATATGGATGACTTTAAAAAGAACAAAACAAAGGGATTGGTCTTTGGGCTGTTCACTTTCCTGATACCGATGGCGCTTGGTATATGGAGCAGTATGAGTTTATTGGATTACGGACTTGTCACTTCCATTTTTGTTGGCCAGTATGTATGCCAGTCATACTTTGATAGCTTATCCCATTATCAGTCGTTACGGTTTGTCCCGGCAGCGTACGGTGAGCATAACGATTGGGGGAACGGCGGTGACTGTCGTATTGGCCTTGATGGTGCTTGCCGTGATTGGAGGTATGTATAAAGGAGAGGATGTGGGAGGATTGTTTTGGGCCATTTTGCTGGGAAAGGTTCTTGCATTG
>ENA-OQCD01000041-OQCD01000041.1-human-gut-metagenome-genome-assembly--contig:-NODE-41-length-26108-cov-3.448443_pt1 | contig 26108 bp, 36 predicted proteins | sample MGYA00242755_ERZ504571 | MGnify/ENA primary metagenome ERZ504571 (study PRJEB26092, sample SAMD00036274) | human gut metagenome | host: Homo sapiens | study: EMG produced TPA metagenomics assembly of...
CTTTGCCGTCCCGTCCTTGAGGGAAGTGGCACGCCGTCAGGCGTGACGGAAGGAGTTTTCACTCGATCTCTCCGCTGCACACCATAGCCACAGCCTTGGGCAGCAGCTTCCACTCGGCCTGCTCCATCACACGCTTCTGCAGCACCTCGGGGGTGTCGCCGGGCAGGATGTCCACGGCCTTCTGCAGCAGGATGGGCCCGCCGTCGCACTCTTCGTTCACGAAGTGGACGGTGGCACCGGTCACCTTGCAGCCCCGGGCCAGAGCCGCTTCGTGCGGACGCAGACCGTACATGCCGGGCCCGCAGAAAGACGGGATGAGTGCCGGGTGCACATTCAGGATGCGGCGGGGATACGCTTCAATGACACTGGGCCCCAGCACGGACAGAAAGCCTGCCAGCACCACCAGATCGATGTTGTGGTCTTTCAATGTTTTCAGCAGAGCTGCGTCAAAATCCTCACTACTGGCGTAATCCTTGCGGCGCACCACGCAGCCTTCCACACCGGCCTTTGCGGCCCGTTCCAGCGCATAGACACCGGGCTTGGAGGCCACCACAAGGGTGATCCTGCCGTTGGGGTTCTCGCCCCGGGCTTCGCTGTCCAGCAGAGCCTGCAGGTTGGTGCCGCCGCCGGAGACTAAAACTGCAATGTTCAGCACAGCTCCACGCCCTCACCTTCTGCAATGACGCCCAGACGGTAAGCTTCCGGCTCACCGTTTGCGTGCAGGATGTCCAGTGCCTTGTCGGCCTGCTCTGCGGGGACGGTGAGCACCATGCCAACGCCCATGTTGAAGGTGTTGAACATATCGTGCTCGGAGATATTGCCGGTCTTCTGCATCAGCTGGAACAGAGCCGGGGTGCGGACATCTGCCTTGTTGATGCGTGCGCAGCAGCCCTTTTTCAGGCTGCGGGGAATGTTCTCGTAGAAGCCGCCGCCGGTGATGTGGGAAATGCCCTTCACATCCACCTCTTCCAGCACCTTGAGCACAGGCTTTACGTAGATCTTGGTGGGAGCCAGCAGGGCCTCGCCCAGCGTCTTGCCGCCCAGCTCTGCAGGGGCAGTGTGCAGCACATCGGGGTTTGCGTCAATGTCAAAGATCTTGCGCACCAGCGAGAAACCGTTGGAGTGCACACCGGTGGAAGGCAGGGCAAGGATCACATCACCGGCTGCCATGGTCTCGTTGCTCAGGATCTTTTCCTTATCCACAACGCCCACGGTGAAACCGGCCAGATCGTACTCCTCCTCCGGCATCATGCCCGGGTGCTCGGCAGTCTCGCCGCCCACCAGAGAGCAGTCGGCCTGCACGCAGCCCTCAGCCACACCCTTGACGATCTCTGCGATCTTCTCGGGAATGTTGCGGCCGCAGGCGATGTAATCCAGGAACACCAGCGGCTTTGCACCGGCGCAGATGACATCATTCACGCACATAGCCACGCAGTCGATGCCGATGGTATCGTGCTTGTCCATGATCATGGCAATTTTCAGCTTGGTGCCCACGCCGTCGGTGCCGGAGATCAGCACCGGGTGCTTGTAGCCGGTGCAGTCCAGCTCAAACAGGCCACCAAAGCCGCCCAGACCGCCAATGCAGTGCTCGTTCATGGTGCGGGCCACATACTGCTTCATCAGTTCAACAGAGCGATAACCGGCGGTGATATCCACACCGGCGGCTGCATAGCTTTCAGAATAGCTTTTTTCCATGGTCTTACTCTCCTAACTTTTTCTCGTCCTTGGGACGGTCGTTCAGGTGGCGTTCGTGAATATCGGTGGAAAGCACCTCGTCCGGCTTCACGGCATATTCGCCGGTAAAGCAGGCGGTGCAGAATCCGCATTTTGCGTTCTTTGTAAGCTGGACAACATGCTCAGTGGAAAGGTAGCCCAGCGTATCAGCCCCGATCACTTCATTGATCTGCTCGACCGTGCGGCCGGTGGCCACCAGCAGCTTCTGATCCGGGATGTCAGTGCCGAAGTAGCAGGGGTACTTGAACGGCGGTGCCGACACCATAAAGTGCACCTCGGTGGCACCTGCGTCCCGCAGCAGCTTGATGATGCGGGCAGATGTGGTGCCGCGCACGATGGAATCATCCACCAGCACCACCCGCTTGCCCTTGACGGTGCTGGACACCACGTTCAGCTTGATGCGCACGCTGTTCTCGCGCTGCTTCTGGCTGCCCTGAATGAAGGTGCGGCCAATGTATTTGTTTTTGATAAAGCCGATGCCATAGGGGATGCCGCTCTCCTGCGAGTAGCCGAGCGCTGCATCCAGACCGGAATCCGGCACGCCGATGACCACGTCCGCTTCCACGGGGTGTTCCTGTGCAAGGAACCGGCCAGCCTGCTTGCGGGCCTCGTGCACCGAGCTGCCCTCGATGATGCTGTCCGGGCGGGAGAAATAGATGAACTCGAACACGCACATTTGGGTGTCCGGCCGACCGCAGTGATCCTTGATGCTGCGCAGCTCACCGGTTTTTGCGTCTGCTACCACGATCTCGCCGGGCTCCACGTCCCGCAGCAGGGTGGCACCGGCAGCGTCCAGTGCACAGCTCTCGCTGGCAAATACGTAGCCGCCGCCGGGCAGCGTGCCGATGCACAGGGGCCGATAGCCGCGGGGGTCACGCACTGCAATGAGTTTGGTGGCCGACATGATCACCAGACTGTAGGCACCCTCCAGCACATCCATCGTCTTGCTGATGGCGGTCTCGATGCTGCCCATGCGCAGGCGGTTGCGGGTGATCAGGTAGCAAATCACCTCGGTATCGGAGGAGCCGTGGAAGATGGCACCCTCGTTTTCCAGCTGGCGGCGCAGCTCGATGGCATTGGTCAGGTTGCCGTTGTGGCACAGTGCCATGGTGCCGCGGCCGTGCCGGACGATCATGGGTTGTGCATTGGCGCGCACACGGCTGCCTGCCGTGGCGTAGCGCACGTGACCGGTAGCCATGTGCGCATTGGGGTTTGCCAGACTTGCCAGCACCGCCGGGGTGAACACCTCGTTCACAAGGCCGAGGTCGCGGTGGCCGTTGATCACGCCATCATCGTTCACGGCGATGCCGCAGCTCTCCTGACCACGGTGCTGCAGGGCATACAGAGCCGAGTAGGCCGCAGCGGCCACATCCTCGGTACCGGCACGGTCGTAAATACCGAAAACGCCGCATTCTTCGTGCAGCGGATATGCAAAATCAGACATTGGTTCTCCTTTACAGCTGGGCGATCTCAGCCTGCAGCTTTCCTCTTTGGCAGCGATCTGTGCGGCCATGGCGATGCGCTCTGCTGCCAGCTTTTCGGCCAGAGCGTCGTCGCTCAAAGCCAGAATTTCCGCAGCCAGCCATGCGGCGTTCTTGGCACCGTTCAGAGCCACCGTTGCCACCGGGATGCCGCTGGGCATCTGCACCGTGGCAAGCAGGGCATCCATGCCGTCCATGGCACCGCCCTTCATGGGAATGCCGATCACCGGCAGGGTGGTGTTGGCAGCAAAGGCACCCGCCAGATGTGCTGCCATGCCTGCTGCGCACAGGATCACGCCGAAGCCGTTGGCACGGGCGCTTTTGGCAAACTCCGCTGCCCCGGCAGGGGTGCGGTGTGCCGAAAGGATGTGCGCCTCAAAAGGGATGTCCAGCGCTTTCAGCTGGGCACATGCGCCCTTTACCACCGGCCAATCGCTGTCAGAACCCATGATCACAGCCACTTTACGAACCATATCCAAACCTCTCTTTCTCAACCACAAACAAAAAAAGGCTGCGGTACACCCGTACCACGGCCTTTAATTCTGCGTATGCTCTCCCGACGCTTTGCACAAAGTTGCACGATGCCCCTGACATGCCCGAATGTTGTTTCGACCCATGAGACCCGGCAGCATCTTCATCATTGAAGTTCTCCTCCGCAGTTCCTTGTGCTTGCGTTTTCAGGCGGCGGAAAAGCCCTTTCTGCGGGCCGCCGTCCCTGTACTACATACAGTTTACGGCAAAAAAACATCTTTGAAAAGAGTGTTCCCACAAATTCTACCTTGTGTTTTCATGCCGTCAAAAAACTTTCAAAAGTTTTGTGCAGTTTCGACATTGTTTTTCTTTTTAAGTATGACTTTATAGTTTAAGTATATTTTATGTAAATAGGATGCGTTAACTTTTTGTACAATAGACGGAACTTTTTTTAAAAAATAATTTTTGCTGTAATTGCCCGTGCAGCGCGGATGAGGTCCGCCGGGGCACAGCACACCTGCGTGCCGATGCGCCCGCCGGAGACATAGACCTTCTCCTGCGTCAGCACGCTCTCATCGAACACAGTCTTATACTGCTTTTTCATGCCTACCGGGCTGCAGCCACCGCGCACATAGCCGGTGACCTTGTTGATATCGGCCACATGGATCATGGCAACGCTTTTTTTCGCCCACACTGCGGGCAGCGGCTTTCAGATCCAGCTCTGCCGCCACCGGAATGACGAACACAAAATAGTTTTTGCTATTGCCCTGCGTCACCAGCGTCTTATACACGCAGGCAGGGTCTTCGCCCATGCTGCCTGCCACATCCACACCTGCCACGGCAACACCCTCTTCATGAGCGTACTCGTGGGCGGTGTAGGGCACCTTCTCGCGCTCCAGAATGCGCATGGCATTGGTTTTGCTTCTTTTCCCATCTCTGATATCCCCTTTGCTTGTATTGAACCCTCTCAGGCCGCTTCGCGTCCAGCTCCCCCAAAAGGGGGAGCTTATGCGCGGTAACTGGCTGATTCTCTTTCACCGTGAAGTAATGCCCCATAGAAAGCAGTAAAAAGCTCGCCCTTCGGGAGAGCTGTCATTGCGCAGCAATGATTGAGAGGGTTCTTTTTCTATTCTACCACTTTTCTTCAAAAAAATTCAAAATTCTCTTGACTTCAGTTTCCTGAAGTGATATCATAGCGTCACACACTTCAGAACCCTGAAGTTTGACACTGCAAGCTGCGGCAAAGGAGCCGGTCTCCCTCGCCGTTTCACACGATAAGGCAAAGGAGACAAAACACTATGATCATCGTACTCAAACAGAACGCACCTGAGGTACAGGTACGCGAGTTCTGCCACGAACTGCAGGATATGGGCCTGCAGATCAACGATTCCAAGGGCAGTGAGAGCCACATTCTGGGCCTGATCGGCGACACCAAGGCCGTGGCCGAGAGCTGGGTGCTGGCAAACCCGGTGGTGGAGACCTGCCGCCGCGTGACCGAGCCTTATAAGAAGGCCAACCGCAAGTTCCACCCGGACGACAGCGTGATCGATGTGGACGGCGTAAAGATCGGCGGCGGAAACTTTGCGGTCATTGCAGGCCCCTGCAGCATCGAGAGCGAGCAGCAGATCACCTACTGCGCACAGCGCGTGAAGGCTGCGGGTGCTTCCCTGCTGCGCGGCGGCGCATTCAAGCCCCGCACCTCGCCCTACTCCTTTCAGGGTATGCGCAGCGAGGGCCTCGACCTGCTCAAGCTGGCACGCCGCGCCACCGGTGCTCCCATCGTGACCGAGATCATGAACACCGAGCACCTGCCCCTGTTCGAGAATGTAGACCTTATTCAGGTGGGTGCCCGCAACATGCAGAACTTTGAGCTGCTCAAGCGTCGGCCGTCAGAAGAAGCCGGTGCTGCTCAAGCGCGGCCTTGCCAATACGCTGGAAGAGTTCGTGATGAGCGCCGAGTACATCATGGCTGAGGGCAACGAGAACGTCATCCTCTGCGAGCGCGGCATCCGCACCTTTGAGACCAGCATGCGCAACACCCTCGACCTTGCCGGTGTGGTGATGCTGCACAAGATGACCCACCTGCCCGTTATTGTGGACCCCAGCCATGCCTGCGGCCACGCATGGATGGTGCCGGATCTGGCAAAGGCCGCTGTTGCTGCCGGTGCCGACGGCCTGATGATCGAGGTGCACAACAACCCCGCCAAGGCAAAGTGCGATGGTGCCCAGAGCCTGACCCCCGACCAGTTCGACGAGCTGATGCAGTTCATCGGCAAAGAGGTGGAGTTCTTCGGCAAAAAGCTGAACTGATGATTTGAACTATCCTCTGCGGAATTATTATTTTGTGTTTGCAACGAGGAAGATCCTGCGGGATCTTCCTCGTTGCTTTTTCACACTGCATCTTCCGGTTCTGCTCCCTTTCCTGTGAAAAAAAACAACCCCGGGCGCTTGCGGTCACCCCCGGGGGTTGTTACAAGAATGATCTACTTTTCAGGAGATCAGGCTCTTTTCCTTGGCCTTATCCCAGACAAGGCAGGTTTGGAGCTTGGTCACATAGCGATAGGGGCGGAACTCGTTTTCCTTCACATCGTCCATCAGACCCTGCTCTTCCATCCAGCTGGCAGCCTGCCGCAGATGAAGGTCGGCGTCATCGATGTCGCTGAAGCTCTTCACCGTCTGCGGTTCCGGGCAGCCGGCCTTTTCCCAGATCAGGGTCGCCAGACCGGCGCGGTTGGAGGGCATGGGGACGCCGGGCATATTCAGCACGCGATAGATGCCGGTTCCGGCTTCGTAAATGCCCCACGCGGCTGCACCGGTCAGCGCAACAGCCGCAATGCCGGCCACCACATCGCTGCTGCCGCTGCCGCTCGGGTTGTCGATGTCAACATTTCCACCCCGATACAGCGCTTCGACGGTCACATTGCAGTCGGGCATTGTAAAGGTGATGGTCTGGGGGTCGTCCCTAGCCGGAGTCCAGTCCAGTGCTTCGCCGTCGGCACGCACGCGCTCCAGTCGAGGAACTCTGCGCCCTCTGCGCCCTCCGGGAGGTTTGCCGTCACGGTCACGGTGGTGTTTTCCGGCACAACGGTGGCAGTATCCAGCTCCTGCTCCCCGGCACCGAGGTTAGCGGTTGCCTTCGCATTTACAGCGTTGACGATGTTGCCGTTGGCATCTGCCAGATAGCGGTATTCCACGCCGTTGGCATCGCGCTTATAGCCGATGATGTAGCCAGAATTCATGCTGAAGAGTTTCAGCTTGTTCTGATAGCTGAGATCCTCGTTGTCCGTTGTGATCTGACGGCCCGCGCAGGGTCATCCACCCGGATCTTTGCCGTACCGACAAAGCTTTTTTTGATGTTGATCTGCTGGTCATTTCCCAGACTAATATCATCAGTATTATTCTCAAAGGTCACAGCCTTCAGGTCGATCTCCGAATCGCCTGCATCGGCCACACGGACACCGGTGACGCTGTTGCGGATGGTGCCGCTGTTCAGCTGCACATCGCCGCTTTCGCCCGAAATGTCAATGGCGGTGCCCTTCGGCGCTTCGACCGTGCCGCCATTAAGGCGCAGACCTCCGCAGTTTTTGACAGCAATCCCGGCGTCCGTAGTAAAGCTGCCGCCGTTGATCCGTACCTGACCCCAGCTGTTGTTGATGCAGCTGGCACCCTCAGACACAAAGGTTCCGACTGTTGTGATGCCCTTGTCAATGGTCAGGTTTGCAGAGTTGTTGACAAAGCAGCTTTTTGTGCCGGTGGTTTTGAAGTTGCCGCCATTGACGTTCACCGTGCCGGTACTGTTAAGGATAACAGGTTCCTCGGAGGTCGCTGTAACATCGTTCAACGTCATGTGGCCGCCATTAAAAATCCAAAAAAACAGCTCTTTCTTCTGCCGGGTTTTTATCATGTATATACGTACCCCCGTTAATAATCACCCTTCCAGAACCTGAAGCTGTCAGACAGTAAGCATTCGATTCCATTTCTGCATCATTTACCGTAAGTGTACCTGCAGGAACCATGCCTACATTAAAGGTTCTCGATGTGTATTTACCTTTTTCAATTGTCACCTGTGCTGACGGAGAAGCTACCTTTATGAAGTGTTTTGCATACGTTGCACAGTCAACTACATAATCGGCTTCACTCTTAATATTTACGATTCCTGCATTTTCCACATCGATAAAAGGATCAGAATTACTGAATGTAACATTACCTTTAATGGCAATATTCACCGGCTGTGTCGTATTGATCACGATTTTACCAGTATAAGGCCCCGCCTGGATCTCGTAATTGCCGCCTTTGGTGATGGTCGTGCCTTCAAACGGGATCGTTTCGACTGCGGTATCTTCCAGCGCAGTTACGCCATTTTCAGGCGTACCCCCCCCCCAGAGCAAGTGCATTGACCGGAAGGACAGATGTCATCATGCATGCCGCAAGCACTGCACTGATGAACCGCATCTTCTGTTTTTTCATCCTCAAAACCTCTGCTTTCTGTTAAATTTCTGAGACTTATGTCTCGCATTTTTAGTATAGCACCTCTATTTTCTGCATACAATCTTCACCTGCACTGAAATTTGCCTTGTAATTTTCTTCTATTTTTGTTGCCTTTGCTCGAAATTCTCTGAAACTTTTCCCCGGTAGTACCGCCCCCCCGGCATTCCATTTTTTGCGTATTTTGTGTTATACTATAGTGTATTTGCAATCCACCCTGAAATGAGGTTTTTTTTTTATGAAAGCACATATCGCACGCAACCAGAACGCCGGTGTCCCGCTGATTCTGGGCTGGAACCTTTCCCCCGCTGACCGCGGCAAACTGGAAGGCATGGCTCCTGCCTTTGGCATGAAGGTGCTGCTCGTCTCCCCTGCCGATGCGGGCAAGACCGTGGCACAGCTGCTGGGCGAGGTGGAGACCAAGGCCGCCCGCACGCTGGTGCTGGAGCCGGGTGCCTACCCGCCGGCAGTGGTTCTGGCTAACTTCAAGGAGAAGGATGTGGACACCCTGCTGGATCTGATGAAGCAGGCACAGGTCACCATTCCGCTCAAGGCCGTTGTGACTCCCTCCAACCGCAGCTGGGTGTTCGGCGATCTGCTGGCCCACCTGCAGGAGGAGCACGCCGCCTTTACCGCCGCAAAGGAGAACCACACCGTATGAAGACCCGCGCAAAACGTTTTCGTCAGCGCCCTGCTGGCCGGGGTGCTCTGCCTGAGCCTGCTGGCAGGCTGTGCCTCCAAAAAGAAAGAGCTTACCCGCTATTCCACCGTTTTTTATGATGTGTTCGATACCGTAACGCAGGTGATCGCCTACTGCGAGAGCGAGGAAGAATTCAACACCCAGATGGATGCCCTGCACGCAGACCTTATTACCTATAACCAGCTGTATGATATCTACAACGATTACCCCGGCGTGACCAACGTCAAGACCATCAACGACAATGCCGGCAGCGCTCCGGTGGAGGTGGACGACCGCATCCTCTCCATGCTGGAGCTGGCCGACCAGATGTACCAGACCACCAACGGCAAGCTGAACATTGCCATGGGCAGCGTGCTGAATATCTGGCACAATTACCGCGAAGCTGCCGAAGCCGCCGAGACGGATGCCGACAACAAGCTGCCCACCATGGAAGAGCTGGAAGCAGCCGCCCAGCACTGTGATATCAACAACGTGATCATCGACGCGGATGCCAAGACCGTTTATCTGGCCGACCCGGAAATGCTGCTGGATGTGGGCAGCGTGGGCAAGGGCTACGCCGTGGAAATGGTGTGTCAGGCTGCCGAGCCCGCGGCCTGACCAGCGCTCTGGTGAGCGTGGGCGGCAATCTGCGCGCCATTGGTGTAAACCGGACGGCAGCCAGTGGACCGGCGGCGTGGAAAACCCGTGGAGTTCTTCGGATGTATACACTTCGGATTCCATGCTGGACGGTGCCATCAACATGAGCGATATGGCCCTTGTGACCAGCGGCGACTACCAGCGCTACTACGTGGTGGACGGCAAGCGCTACCACCACCTGATCGACCCGGACACCCTGTTCCCCGCCGCCTACTTTAACGGCGTGACCGTGCTGTGCAGCGACTCCGGCCTTGCCGACTGCCTGACCACCGGCCTGTTCTGCCAGCCGCTGGAGGACGGGATGAAGATCGTGGAAAGTCTGGACGGCGTGGAAGCCATGTGGTGCACACCGGATCAGCAGGTCATCACCTCTTCCGGCTGGGATTCCCATTTGAAAAAATAACCCTTAAAACGGCAAAAAGGCCGACGCAGTGCTGCGTCGGCCTTTTGCTGTTTTATCAGATGGTGAACTGCACCACACAGAATGCCGCGTAGATGCACAGCAGCGCAATGCCCTGCGGGCGGCTCAGCCTGCCCTTGAAGAGAGCGGGCAGGGTGAGCAGCAGCATCACGGCGAACATGACCGGGAACTCCAGCACCAGCGATGCATTGTGGCCGAAGAGCAGGGAGTTCTGCGGAATGCTAAAGGGTGCCACCACTGCGGAAACACCGCTCACCAGCACCAGATTGAACACGTTTGCACCAATGACATTGCCCAGCGAAAGTGCACCGTGGCCCTTTGCCAGTGAGGTGATGGCCGTTACCAGCTCCGGCAGCGAGGTGCCCAGTGCCACAAAGGTGAGCGCGATCACCGACTCCGGCACGCCCAGTGCCTGTGCGATCAGGGTGCCGTTGTCCACCAGCAGGTTGGCACCCACGGCAATGAGCACAGCGCCCACGGCCAGCAGACCCAGCTCCTTGGCAAAGGATGCATTTTCTTCCGGTTCTCTCTCTTCCTCGGGGCGGGGGCGTTCTTCATGGCCATCACGTTGCAGATGATATACGCTGCGAACATGGCCAGAAGGATCAGCCCACCGGGCGGGAGAAGTAGCCGGTGGTGTAGGCCACACCGGCATAGAAGGCCGCTGCCACAAAGAAGAACAGCACCGGCGTGCGCAGGCTCTTGGGGTCTACCTTGCCCGGCTTTACCGCAATGGTGAGGGCCGCAATGAGCGATGCATTGCAGATGATCGAACCGATGGCGTTGCCGTAGGCGATCTCGCCGTGGCCGGTGAGAGCCGAGGTGGTGGAGACCATCACCTCCGGCAGGGTGGTGCCGATGGACACCACGGTGGCACCGATGAGCAGCTCCGGCACATGGAAGCGGCGGGCAATGCCCGTGGCACCATCCACGAACCAGTCACCGCCCTTGATGAGGCACAGCAGGCCCACGATGAACAGCAAAACAGGAATGAGCATAGTTTTCTCCTTTTGTTTTTGGCAGAGCAGCAATAAAAAGAGACCTTATTACATCCTGCCCAAAACGGGAAAGTGTAATAAAAGTCTCAAGCTTCCGGTGACACAGCGGGCATTTCTGCCGGGATGTCGCTGCGCCACAGCGCACCGTTTTTGCAAAACGAGCGCCCTTTACTCCCTTTTATCCGAAAAATATTATACCGGTTTTTGCACCAAAGTGCAAGAGGAGCGTTGAAATTTCATCCGGCCTTGGTCACTTTCTTCGCGTTGGGATAAATACGCTCCATGCGGGCATCGTCAAAATACGCATCCAGCAGCATATCGATGCTGTTCTTGGGCGCTTCACCGCTGGTGCGGGCATCGTACCGGGCCAGCGCCAGCGCACTGGTGAGCATGTTCACCGCCATGAATACGGCCAGCAGGACGGTCATCCATGGGCGGACGCGGCTGCGCACCTTCTTCATGCCTCTGAGCACCAGCGGATAGCCGTAGCGCATCCATACCACCGCCGCAATGCCCCAGAAAAAGCAGTACAGCAGGTTGATGCGCCCGCCCAGATTGAACTTGAACTTGCTGTAGTCCCAGAACACGGTACCGAACAGCAGCTCGGTGACGGCGCTGCACACGTATTCGTACACACCGCCCATGACGGTGCCGAAGGCGAACAGGTAGCGGTCGCTCCGGTCCTTTTCCTGACGCAGCAGCACCGTTGCCAGCACCAGCGCCAGACCCCACACCACGCTGAACGGCCCCCAGACCAGACTGGAGCGGCTCATCCAGACCCCGGCGGTCACGCGGCAGAACACCGTCTCCACCATGTCGCCCAGAAACGCGCCGATCACGAACAGCCACAGCAGATCGGACACGCTGAGAAAGTTCTTTTCCCCCTTCCGGAGCGCAGTCTGCTCCTGCCGGGCCGCAGCCGGGTAAGCATACTGGATGCGTTTTTCAATGTAAAGCGCGATCCTGCGGCGCAGCGTGTCCGACCGCTCCCCCAGTCTCTGGTTGAGCTGCTCCAGCACCGGGTGCCCGGGCCGCATACTGCTGCACCAGCACCGCCGAACCGATCTGGTCCAGCACCGCCACCGTCAGCGAGACCCATACTGCCGGACGCAGCAGCCAGACCGGGATATGCGCACACAGCCGCAGCAGCACATTATTGCCCCCACAGCACACTTGCCGTGCCCAGTGCACCCCACAGCAGCGAATACTGCAGGCACACATAGCCATTCAGATTGAATTTTTTTTCCGGAATAGTCCCACCACTTGCGGCGGTGCAGGCGTTCCAGCAGCTTGGCGGTGATCCATTCCATCACCGTTGCCGCCATCATACAGGCAAAGAACAGGTAGACCGGCTCGGTGCGCAGATCGCCGAAACTCACGGCCAGCAGCACGCCGGTGGTACCGTAGATAAAGCAGAACGGGCCTGCCGCCGCGCCGCGGTTGGCAAACCTTCCGCCCCGGATGGTCGCGACTACCGTCTCAGCCACCCAGCCCAAAAAGGAATATACCAGATAAATAACACCCAGAGTATAGAAGTTCAGCGTCATAATGTTCCTTTCGCTTCCAGTTTTTTCTTACTGCATTGATTGTACCCGTTTTGGGCGCTGTGTACAAGAGCCGTGCAGAAATTTTGTCACTCTGCGACGCGGCAGGCTCTCCGGGCATCTCTGAAAAGACGAAGATCCAGTCTGTTGCTTTGTTTTCAGATACATCTTAGAAAAAGGCCCTGCCATCCCGAAGGACAGCAGGGCTCAAAATTACAGCTTGAATTTACAGAGCGGAATCACAGCTGGCTCTTATACAGTTCCACGATCTCTTCCACGCTGGTGTCGCGGGGATTGCCGGGACGGCAGGCGTCTGCAAATGCGGACTCGGCGAGGAACTGGATATCCTCTTCCTTCAGGATGCCGTGCAGATTTGTGGGGATGCCCACGTCTGCGCTCAGCTGCTTGACGGCGGCGATGGTGGCATCGGCGGCTTCCACATCGTTCATCTCATCGATGCCCACAACGCCCATGGCCTTGCCCACGGCGCGGTAGCGCTCACCGGCAACGCTCTTGTTGTACTCCAGACCCACCGGCAGCAGGATGGCGCAGGCCACACCGTGCGGGGTGTCATACAGAGCGGACAGGCCATGTGCCATGGAGTGGACGATGCCCAGACCCACGTTGGAGAAGCCCATGCCGGCGATGTACTGGCCCAGAGCCATGCCCTCGCGGCCTTCCGGGGTGTTCTGCACTGCGCCGCGCAGGCTCTGGCTGATGAGCTTGATGGCTTCCAGATGGAACATATCGGAGATGACGCAGTGACCCTTGGTGATGTAGCCCTCGATGGCGTGGGTCAGAGCGTCCATGCCGGTGGCGGCGGTCAGGCCCTTGGGCATGGAGGACATCATATCGGGATCGACCACGGCGATCTCGGGGATATCGTTGGTATCCACGCAGACGAACTTGCGCTTCTTCTCCACATCGGTGATGACGTAGGTTGATGGTGACCTCGGCAGCAGTGCCGGCGGTGGTGGGAACAGCGATGGTGAACACCGCGTGCTTCTTGGTGGGAGCAACGCCTTCCAGAGAGCGGACATCCGCAAACTCGGGGTTGTTGATGATGATGCCGATGGCCTTTGCGGTATCCATGGAGGAGCCGCCGCCGATGGTCACGATGCAGTCAGCCTCAGCAGCCTTGAAAGCGGCCACGCCGTCCTGCACGTTGGCGATGGTGGGGTTGGGCTTGATCTCGCTGTAAACAGCATAGGCAAAGTTTGCAGCATCCAGCAGATCGGTGACCTTCTTGGTGACACCGAACTTGATCAGGTCGGGGTCGGAGCAGACGAATGCCTTCTTGTAGCCGCGGGCGGTCAGTTCGGGAACGATGTTCTCAATGGCACCGTGGCCATGGTAGGAGATGGTATTCAGAACGATGCGATCAGCCATAGTTATTTTTCCTCCAAATCTCTTTTCCGCCACTTTCCGGGCGGAGCTCTCTGTTTTTCAGCATAGCACATTGTTAAAAGCTTTGCAATGTGAAATTGTTTGAATTTATTGTAAATTTTTATCAATGTGCAGTGTTTTATAGGCACTTTTCCCAACTTCCCACAGTTTTATGGTGTTTTTTCTTTTTCCCCTTGACAAACAAAGCAAATCGTGTATTATTGTATCAAGCGCTTAATACAGCAAGACAAGGAGATGATACCATGGGCGAACAGTTTGATGCCAGCCGCCCGATCTATGCCCAGCTTGTGGAACGGCTGAAGGCCCGGATCCTGGCCGGCACCTACCCGCCGGGCGGGCATCTGGATTCGGTACGTGATCTGGCCGCAGCCGCCGGGGTGAACCCAAACACGATGCAGCGGGCCCTTGCCCAGCTGGAGACGGAAGGGCTGGTGCGCACCGAACGCACCGCAGGCCGCTATGTTACGGAGGATACTGCATTGATCGAACAGCTTCGCGCCGACACCGCCCGGACGCTGGCGTCGGATTTTCTGGAAAAGATGCGCGGCATCGGCTACAGTCCCGCACAGGCGGCCGCGCTTTTGGAACACTGGGACGCAAAGGAGGATCGCAATGAGTGAACTTTTGAGCTGTGAAGCACTGACCAAGTGCTACCAGAAGGATAAGACCGCACTGGAAAATGTAGACCTGCACATCGGCTTTGGCCGCATCGTGGGGCTGCTTGGCCCCAACGGCAGCGGCAAGACCACCCTCATCAAGCTGGCGAACGGTCTGCTGCAGCCCAGTGCAGGCAGCATCCGGATCGCGGCATGACCCCCGGGCCGGACACCAAAGCATCGTGTCCTATCTGCCGGACGCCGACTGGCTGCCGGACTGGATGCGTGTGGAGCAGCTGGTGGAAATGTTCCACGAATTTTATGCCGATTTTGACCCCGCTAAGGCAAACGAAATGCTGGCCCGGCTGGAACTGGAACCGAGGCGCGGCTCAAGACCCTCTCCAAGGGCAGCAAGGAAAAGGTACAGCTGATCCTTGCCATGAGCCGCGCCGCAAAGCTCTACCTGCTGGATGAGCCTATTGGCGGCGTGGACCCTGCCGCCCGGGACTATATCCTGAGCACCATCCTGAACAACTACAGCCGGGATGCGACCGTCATTCTATCCACCCACCTCATCGGCGATATCGAGCCAATTCTGGACGAAGCCGTCTTTTTGAAGGATGGCCGGGTGTTCGCCCACCGCAATGCCGAAGAGCTGCGCGAGACCGAGGGCATGAGCGTGGATGCATATTTCCGGGAGGTATTCAAATGCTGAAACAGCTGTTAAAATATGAATTCAAGGCCACCGGCCGCACCTACGGCGGGCTGTATCTGGCCCTTGTTGCGCTGGCAGTGCTGAGCGGCTTTTCCCTGCGCAGCTCTTCCAAGGACGACTTTGCATCTCTGCTGCTGTTCGCCTACATGGTCGTAGCCGTCGCGGTGGCAGTGGTGTCTGTGATGACCATTGTGACCCGCTTCACCCGCAATCTGCTGGGCCGCGAGGGCTACCTGATGCACACCCTGCCGGTGACGGAAAGCCAGCTCATCCTTTCCAAGCTGATCTCCAGCGTGGTGTGGATGCTTTGCAGCAGCATCGTGGGTATTTTCTCCTTTGCGGCGATGCTGCTGGCTCTGTCTCTGAACAGCGCGGCCCTGCAGCAGCTGCCGGAGCTGTGGCAGAAAGTGGTAGAGATCTTCCGAGAGATCTTCCGCATGACCGGCAGCTCCGGGTGGCTCTGGCTGGCCTTTGAAACGCTGAACGGGCTGGTGGCACTGGTGTCCAGCATCCTGTGCATCTATGCCGCATGCATGATCGGCCACCAGTTCAAAAAGCACATGGTCCGGCCGGTATTCTGGCATTTTTCCTGCTGTCCTTCCTGCAGAACTGGCTGAGCTCCGGTGTCAGCAGTGCCGACATGCTGCAGGCTGTTTCCGATCCCACCCTTGGCGGTGTAGATGTTTCCATCGCTGCGCCCAGTGCGTTCACCACCCTGTTCGGGCTGGCGGTCAGCATTGCCTTTGCCGCAGGATACTTTCTGCTGACCCGCTGGCTGATGGAGCATAAGCTGGATCTGGAATGATCTTAATTTCCTCCGCTTTCGCTCTGGGCATTTTCAGCGAAACTACTTCTTAATTACAATTTGTAAAAGGCCGAACCATAAACTTCATCTGATACAAAAAACATCTGCAAGCTGCCCCATTCCGGGCAAAGTTTGCAGATGTTTTTCTTGTTATAGAGTGTTCAGCACTCGTCGTACTGCTTTTTCAGGTAGTTCAGGCATTCCACCGCGTTTTCCGGGGTGGTATTCTCCAGCGTTGCAAAGATATAGGGCTTTTCCTGCTTTGCAAAGCGCAGGATGGGTGCGGTAGTCCTCCATGCCTCCCTGCCCTGCCACCCGTAGCAGCCAGCTGCGCCCGCATCCTTGCGCAGGAAATCCTTAAAGTGGATCATGGCGATATCCTTACCCAGAAGCTCGATGGCCTCGGCGAACACTTCCTCGCGGCGGTCCACATTTTCCATGTTCAGCAGGTTGACGGGGTCGAACAGGATCTGCAGGTTCGGGCTGCCGATCTCGTCCAGCACGGTGCGGGCGCGTCTGGCATCGTACACGATGTGCTTGACCACCGGCTCAATGGCAATGGTCACGCCGTACTGCTCGGCACAGCGCACCACCGGCTTGAAGTTCTTGATAAAGGTGGAAAGTGCGGCATCGCTGCGGCACTCCGGACAGAATTTGTACTCCGCGTTGGGCGCACCGGTCTCGGTGCCCACCATGCCGCAGCCCAGAAGACTTGCAAAGCGGATATGGGCATAGTATTTTTCCTGAATGGCGTGCAGGGCATCCGCATCCGGGTGGGCAAGGTTCAGGTAGTTGCCCAGCACGGCAATGTCGATGCCGTTTTTCTCAAACAGATGCCGCAGATACAGCGCATAGCCGGGGGTCAGGGCGCTGGGGGTGCAGGGCAGCTCCTTGAAGGATTTGCTCAGAGCCACATGGGCGCAGGTAAAGCCTTTCTGGCGCACCAGCGGCAGCACCTGTTCAACGGGCAGCTTTTCCGCGTCATGCAGACGCAGGCCGAATTGGATCATGGAAAACCTCCTCCTTTCCCGCACAACACGCGGGGTTGCATTGACTTTATTATACACGAAAGCTGCGTTCCATGGAACAGCCTGAAACAAAAAAGAGCATCACTTTGCACCCTCACCGGATACAAATGATGCTCTTTTTTCAGATCTGGTCCTGGCAGATGCGGCTCATTCTCAGCGCCGGTACTTTGCAGCGGCCTGCAGGCGCTGCATCGCACGGTCGAGCGCGATCTTGCTCTGATAATATTCATGCATGCTCTGCTGATGCTGCAAACGCTCCTCGGCACGGATGCGGGCAGCCTCGGCACGGTTCTTGTCGATATCCTCCGGACGCTCGGCGCTGTCCACCAGCACCATCACGTAGGCAGGCGTCACCTCGGCAATGCCATCGCCTACCAGGATGTCCTGGCTTTCACCGTTCACCTCAAAGTGCAGGATGCCCATGTGGATGGCCACCAGCACCGGGCTGTGTCCGGCCTGTATGCCGTACACGCCATCGCTGATGGGCAGCACAAGGTCTTCGCAATCGCCCTGATAGTACTCACCGCTGGACGCAGTGATGTTCAGCATGAACTTGTTCATCAGACGGCACCGCCCTTTTCCTCAGCCAGCTTTTCCGCTGCCTTCTGGCGGGCATCTTCCAGCGTACCAACGTTGAAGAAAGCCCACTCCGGCAGATCATCGGCCTCGCCGTCCACAATGGCGGCAAAGCCGCGCACGGTATCCTGCAGCGGCACATACTTGCCCTTCAGGCCGGTAAAGTTCTCGGCCACAGCAAAGGGCTGGGACAGGAACTTCTGCAGCTTGCGGGCGCGGGCAACGGTGAGCTTGTCGTTCTCGTCCAGCTCGTCCATGCCCAGAATGGCGATGATGTCCTGCAGTTCCTGATAGCGCTGCAGAATGGACTGCACCTTGCGGGCCACGCGATAGTGCTCCTCGCCCACGATATCCGCTTCCAGAATGCGGGAGGTGGATGCCAGCGGGTCCACGGCCGGGTAAATGCCCTGCTCCACGATCTTACGGGACAGCACGGTAGTGGCATCCAGATGTGCAAAGGTGGTGGCGGGGGCCGGGTCGGTCAGGTCGTCGGCGGGGACGTAGACGGCCTGCACCGAGGTAATGGAACCTTCCTTGGTGGAGGTGATGCGCTCCTGCAGAGCGCCCAGCTCGTTGGCCAGAGTGGGCTGGTAGCCCACAGCAGAAGGCATACGGCCCATCAGAGCGGACACCTCGGAGCCTGCCTGCACGAAGCGGAAGATGTTATCAATGAACAGCAGCACGTCCTTGTGGGTCTCCTCACGGAAGTACTCTGCCATGGTCAGGCCGGTCTCAGCAACACGCATACGTGCTCCTGGGGGCTCGTTCATCTGACCAAAGACCAGTGCGGTCTTATTCAGAACACCGGACTCGTTCATCTCGCCCCAAAGGTCGCAGCCCTCGCGGGAGCGCTCGCCCACGCCGGTGAAGATGGAGTAACCGCCGTGCTCGGTGGCCACGTTATGGATCAGTTCCTGGATCAGCACGGTCTTGCCGACGCCTGCGCCGCCGAACAGACCGATCTTGCCGCCCTTTGCATAGGGGGCCAGCAGGTCGATGACCTTGATGCCGGTCTCCAGGATCTCGGTCGCGGGCTTCTGCTCTGCAAAGCTGGGGGCCTTGCGGTGGATGGGCCAATGCGGCACATCATCCACAGAGCCCTTGCCGTCGATGGGTCTGCCCAGCGGGTCGAACATGCGGCCCAGCGTGGCTTCGCCCACCGGTGCGGTCAGGCCGTGGCCGGTAGCGGTCACGGTCATGCCCTTGCCCAGACCCTCGCTGGCGGAAAGCATGATGCAGCGCACAGTGGTCTCGTTGACATGCTGTGTCACTTCCATCGTGCGCTCGGTGCCCTCGGCGGTCACGGTAAGCGCTTCCTGCAGGGCAGGCAGCTTGCCTGCGGTGAACTGCACGTCCACCACAGGGCCGGCTACGCGAATAATAGTTCCCTGTATCATACGATTGCCTCTATACTAATTTGTAAATACGTTTTATTCCGCCCGGTTCTGCACGGCAGCCGCACCGCCGATGATCTCGGTGATCTCCTGTGTAATGGAGCCTGACGGGTGCGGTTGTATTCCAGCTGCAGCTCCCGGATCATATCGTTGGCGTTCTTGGTGGCGGAATCCATGGCGGTCATGCGGGCGCTCTGCTCTGCGCAGAAGCTCTCGGTCATGGCACCAAAGATCATGCCGTGCATATAAATGGGCGCGATTTGTTCAAACACCGTCCATGCAGACGGGAACATCTCCACATCGCCCTTCGGATCGCCCAGACCCTTGGGGGCAGGCTGCAGATGGGCGCGGTCCAGCGGAAGCAGACGCACCATGGTGGGCTCGCTGGTCAGTGCATTCTCGATGCGGGTATAGATAAGATAGATCTCATCCAGTTTGCCGGTCTTGAAATCATCGATGGCATCCATCGTGATATCGCGGGCACGCTGCAGCGTAGGCTCCGTGGCACCGTAGTGGAAATCCTCCACCAGCCGCGGGTCCTTGTGGTACAGGGCGCGGTAGCCGGTCTGGCCGATCACATAGAACCGGTCGTTCTCATCCGCATTTTCCTTGAGGAACTTGATGATGTTCTGGTTGTAAGCGCCTGCCATGCCCTTATCTGCCGTCAGCACGATGTAAGCGCGCTTGGGGTTTGCGGTGTTGCGTTCGTGGAAGAACGGATGCACCGGCTCTTCCGGCAGGTGGGGCACCACGCGGGAAATGGTATCGCGCATACGGTTGAAGTAGGGCGATACATTCTGGTAGTTCTTACGTGCCTTGCGCAGCTTGGACGAGGAGATCAGGTACATGGCGTTCGTGATCTTCATGGTGTCCTGAATGCTCTCGATGCGCTCCTTCAGCAGCTTACTGGACGGCATGGCTGTCGCCTCCCGCATAAGCTTTCCAGGCGTTCAGGATGGCATCGACCATTTCCGGTTCGAGCTTGCCCGTGGCGGTGATCTTATCCATCGTACCGGACACATCCGCGCGGAACTGACGCACAAATGCGGAAGTTTTGGCGCGCAGCTCGGCAGTGGGCAGTTCGTCCAGCACGCCGTGGGAAGCCAGCACCAGCGTGACCACCTGCTCGGCGTCGGACTTGGGCTGATACAGCGGCTGCTTGAGCATTTCCATCAGAGCCTTGCCGTGATCCAGCTGGCGGCGGGTCTCCGCGTCCAGATCCGAGCTGAACTGTGCAAAGGACTCCATATCCTTGTACTGTGCCAGCTCGATACGCAGGTTGGCGTTGGCCTTTTTCATGGCCTTGGTCTGGGCAGCGCCGCCCACACGGGACACCGACAGACCCACATTGACGGCCGGGCGGTTGCTGCATTGAACAGGGCGCTCTCGAGGAAGATCTGACCATCGGTGATGGAAATGACATTGGTGGGGATGTAGGCCGAAACGTCGCCTGCCTGCGTCTCTACGATAGGCAGTGCGGTGATGGAACCGCCGCCCAGATCGTCGCGCATCCGGCAGGAGCGCTCCAGCAGACGGGAGTGCAGATAGAACACATCGCCGGGGTAAGCCTCACGGCCCGGAGAGCGGCGCAGCAGCAGAGAAATGGCACGGTAGGCCACTGCATGCTTGGACAGATCGTCGTAAACGATCAGCACGCTCTTGCCCTGACTCATGAAGTACTCGGCCAGTGCGGTGCCGGCATAGGGTGCGATGTACTGCAGGGGAGCGGAATCCGAAGCAGTAGCCGCCACGATGGTGGTGTAGCTCATGGCACCGTGCTTCTGCAGATCGCCTGCCACGCGGGCAATGGAAGAAGCCTTCTGGCCGATGGCCACATAAATGCACAGCACACCGGTGTTCTTCTGGTTCAGGATGGCGTCCGTGGCGATGGAGGTCTTGCCGGTCTGGCGGTCGCCGATGATCAGCTCACGCTGGCCGCGGCCGATGGGGGAACATGGGAATCGATAGCGAGGATGCCGGTGTGGAGCGGGGTATCCACGCTCTGACGCTCCAGAATGCCGGGGGCCTGCTTTTCGATGGGGTTGTAGCCCACAGCTTCGATAGGGCCTTTGCCGTCGATGGGCTCGCCCAGCGGGCTGATGACACGGCCCAGGAAGGCATCGCCCACCGGGATGCCGGCACGCTTGCCGCTGCGGGTCACATGGTGCCCACACCGACGGTCTCAGCTCCGTCGAACAGCATGATGCCCAGCTGTTCGGGGTCCACGCTCTCCACCATGCCCTTGGCACCGTTGTCGAAGGTGACGATCTCGCCGTACACGGCGCGGTTCATGCCCTCGACGTGCACGATGCCGTCGGCAGAGGAGATGACCACACCGCCCTCGGCAGAGTCTCGGCGGGCTTGTAGTCCTCAATGCGGGTCTTGAGGGTAGCCAGCGAGGGCTTGCCCTCCATCATCTTGTCCAGCTGATGACGGCCGGAGTTATCGAACACGCGGTCGCCCACCTGCAGGACATAGCCGGACAGCAGGCTCTCGTCCACCGTCACGTTCAGGATGACCTCGGTGGCATCATACAGCTTGCGTACCTCGTCGCGGATCCGGTTCAGCTCCTCTTCCCGGGGCTTGCGGGCGCTGCGCAGCTCGGCCTTGACGATGCGGTTGTCCGCAAAAAATTCACGACTGAATTCAGTTGCCATTGCCTGCACCTGCTTTCTCCAGCAGATCGTCCAGCAGACGTGCGTCGTCCTGGGCGGTCAGATTGCGGGCCAGCAGCTTCTCGCACATCGCACGGGCCAGTGCCGTGGTCTGGGCATCGGCTTCCCGCAGCTTGCTCTGGCGTTCGGCCTCGGCGCTTGCCTTGCCGGCTGCCACGATGGCGTCTGCCTGCTTGCGGGCATCTGCCAGCAGCTGCTGCTTTTCGACCTCAGCCTGCTTTTCGTAGGCTTCGCGGCGGGCAGCGGCCTCATTGTCCACATTGCGCAGTTTTTCCTGTGCGGCGTTCATGGTCTCTGCGGCTTCCTTCTTGGAGGTCTCCGCATCGGCCAGGTTTGCGTCCACCATCTGCTGGCGCTTTGCGATCACGTCCTGAACAGGCTTGAACAGGAACTTGCGCAGCACCGCATACATGACGAGGACGTTCACGACGGTCCACAGCAGGTTAATATCCAACTTCAGCATTCGTCTGCGCCTCCGTTACTGACCCAGGAACAGGATGATCAGCAGTGCAACGACGAAGCCGAAAATTGCAGTACCTTCTGCCAGAGCAGCGCCCAGCAGCAGGTTGGTCTGGATCTTGCCGGATGCCTCGGGCTGACGGGAGATTGCCTCCGTTGCCTTACCCGTTGCGATGCCGATGCCGATACCGCCGCCAATGCCGGTCAGCGCTGCAATGCCAGCGCCCAGAGCAATCAAACCATTCATAGTAATAATCTCCTTTTAAATTCAGTAAATATCAATGGATCAGTCTTCTCCGCCCATGGTTTCTTTCATGAACAGCGAAGTCAGGAACACGAACACGTAGGTCTGGATCAGACCGTCGAACAGGTCAAAATACAGGCTGAACACCGCCGGGACGAACACGGGCACCACGAGCTTGATCAGCTCCATGATGACGAATGCGCCCAGCACATTGCCGAACAGTCGCATGCAGAGGCTGGTCGGGCGGATGGCGATCTCGAGGATGTTCATAGGGGTCATGACCGGAGTGGGGGCAGACAGACTCTTGAGGAAGCCCACACCGCCGCGTGCACGGATGCCTGCACCCTCGATCAGCACAATGCTCATCAGCGCCAGCGCTGCGGTCACGTCCAGATCCTTCGTGGGGGGCTTGACACCGAACACGCCGATCAGGTTGCTGAAGGCGATGTAGATGGCCACGGTCATCAGGTAAGGCACATAGCGCCTGCCCTTTTCGCCCAGCAGACCTTCAAAGAAATTAGTGCCTGCGAGGTAGGCCATTTCCAGCACGGCCTGACGCTTGCTGATATGGTCCACCTTCAGGTTTCTGGTAAGCAGGATCGAGCCGATGGTGACGATGGCCAGGATCACCCAGCTGATGACCACGGATTCCGGGATCTGCAGCGGGCCGACCTTGACGTATTCAACGGTCAGCTCTTCCATCAATGCTTTGGTCAGATTATTCAATTGTTTTTCCTCCTTCCTGAAGAATAGGGTTCCGGGGGTAAGACCGCCGCACCGCCCCGGCGGCGCAGCGTCCTTCTTATCGCTCGAAGAAAAGGCGCAGCTTTGTGAAAAAGTAAGGAAGGTGTTCGGCTCTGTCCGGTCACACCCTCCCTCCTGCACAGGTCACTTCGTCTTTTTTCGTTGTGTATGATAGTACGATTGACGAAAATTGGCAAGTGGCTTTGTGCACATTCTACATTTTAGGTGGTTCTACTGCATTGATATACAAAAAAAAAGTTGTGCATCTTGTCCAATAAAAACGTTCTTCGCATGTACTTTTTCCACAAAATTTCTTAGCCAATTCTTAGGTTTCAATGGCTTTTTCAGGGCATTCCGGGGAATATTTCCATCAAAAAATGCCCCATTGTACATACTTTTATATGCCCGATATATAAAAATTCGTATAGGCGTCTTGTCCGGTATTACACCCGCTCCTATACATATTTATTATAACTGCATATCTAAAATCTGTCAGTCCGCCTGTTTTGCGCCGCGGCGGAACACCAGCCGGAAGATGGCACGGGCAAGCGGCCCGCAGTACAGCATCTGCCAGCACAGGGCCATGGGCATATTGCAGCCCCAGGTATGCACCCAGGTGCCAAAGCCGGGTTCTTTAAACAGCACCGTTGCGATCAGGCTCATCACCGGGCACATGATGCACACGATCATCAGCGAGATGGCATAGGTGATGAACTGCGGACGATCTGTGGGCCGCATGAACATAAACGCCAATCCGGTGGCCAGTTTCTCCACCACGAAAAATTCCAGCACGCAGGCAATGGGAACCATGATCGGCATCTCGTGCAGAGCCATAACAAAGTTGGCATTGGTGACACCGCCTGTGTTCAGCGCCACATTGTAAACGATCATGCCATAGACCATAATTGCAGCCATGACAATGGTAAAGAAGATACGTTCCGGTAAAGTTTTAGGCATTTTGATTCTCCGTTTCTTTTGTGTCTAAATTTTGCCGCAAAAAAGCCGCCCCGCGAAACTTTCATCTCGCGGCGGCGGCGACTACCATTCATTGGTGCTATTTTAGCACAAATCGATCTGACGCATAATACCCTGTGGACACTTTCTCCCGTTTTGCGCAAAATCCTCCACAAACGGCCCGGAACTTCTGGGGCAGCTTTGCTGTTGACTTCCTCGTCAGCCCTCCCTGCAGGGCACAGAGTTCCTCCCCAAAGGGCCCGATCGCCCGGGCACACCGCACAGAAAGCGGCATTTTGCACGTTCCATCTGCTGTTTTTCAAGAACTGCACAATTTTATATTTATATCCTTGTGCACTCTGCGAATAGACAAATCAATCAGGAATATGTATAATAAAGCCAGAAACCAGAGAAGTACAGCAGAAGCTCAAGAGAGAGCTAATCCCGCTGACTTGAAGCAGAAAGGAGCGAGACCGATGGTCGATATGGAACCCGCACAGCAGGGACAGGCTGTCGGGATTCGCTGAGAAGCAAAATAGAGGCTCACCACAGACGGGATGTTTCCCCCGTATAAAAACACAACAAAAATGAGCCAGTCTTGAGCATCAAAAATGCGATTACACGACAACCTGTCGATAAACTTAACCCCCAGCGATTCAAATAGATCCGCCGGAGATGATTCCTATGAAGGTATCTTTTGTACGGAGAACATTATTTGAATAGCAAAAAAGGAGTTCTACCAATGTACTAAGTAGTTTGCCCCTGGCGAATCTAACTCGAAAGAATGTGGTAATATGAAATTCATCTTCCGAATCTCGGTGCCGCACTCCATCAGTTAAGAGAAGGGTCAATCCAATGTACTAAGTAATCAGTCCCCTTGAAATAGATTCTCAGTTTCCAGTAGTTTCTAAGGAGAGTCACCCTATGAAACGTTTACTCCGAAAATGAGGAACCACAAGGAGAAGAGGCTTATGACTCCGAAGAAGTAAGTATCCAGCGACGAGGGCTTGCAACCGCCTCGTCCGGCTGGTTTTATTTTGTGCTGTTTTCACCAACAGTCAACGCCCGATTTGTGCAAATTTTATGCTGCGCGGTTGAATACCGTCCTTGTGTTTTTGCACTTTTCTGTGGTATACTGTGGAAAAAGATGGGAGGTTCATTTCATGGAGTCGTTCGTTTCGGTTTCCACTCTGTTCAACCTTGTGCTGACCGTTATCTGGTTCATCTCCGGCATTCGGGATCTTCAAGGCAAAGACCCGTTCCTCGATCTGCCGTTCAACCAGTATCACCGCGACCCGGAGTACCGCGCCTTCTGGCAGAAAAAGAACGGCGTGTTTTACATGCTCAACAGCATCGCCTTTCTGATCTTAGCCTTCACACCTGTTACATCGCTGATTTACCGTATCATCTTCGGCATCGCCATCGTGGGAGACCTTCTTTATCTTGTCGCTTACGAAAGCTGGAACCATAGTGCGGATTGACAGCCGGAAAGGGGCCACCATGAATTTGAATCTTTCGGACTGGGATTGGCTGAACGCCGCGCTGGGTGTGCTGTTTTTGTACCGCGGCATCCGGGATCTGTACAATGGCACCGGCACCGGATGGAGCAGTGAGGACGAAAAGAAGCACTTCCGCAAATTTTACGGCATTGCTTCGATCCTTTGCGGTGCACTCTATCTGGTCAACACCTTTCTTCCCAGGGTCGAGCCGCTGAATTCCATTTTGATGGTGGCAGCGCTCGTGTTGTGCGCTGCCCTGCTGATCTCGTATCTGTGCTATACTCTGAGCAGGGACGACAAAACCAAAAAAGTGAGGGGTTGCTATGGAAGTCATCTTATCGATCTTAACCGCACTTTTTCGGCATCGGGTTCGGCATTTTTTATGGCGCTGCATCCGGAAGATGCCATTGCCCTGCATGACCGTGGACGGTATACACAGACCGAACCAACGGAAGCGTACATTAAAATTGACCCGGCTGGAGGCATCGGACTTTCGGTGCGTCTGTGCCGTACTTCTGTGGTGCTGCTGTTCGCACCCAATA
>ENA-OQCD01000042-OQCD01000042.1-human-gut-metagenome-genome-assembly--contig:-NODE-42-length-25734-cov-5.399383_pt1 | contig 25734 bp, 35 predicted proteins | sample MGYA00242755_ERZ504571 | MGnify/ENA primary metagenome ERZ504571 (study PRJEB26092, sample SAMD00036274) | human gut metagenome | host: Homo sapiens | study: EMG produced TPA metagenomics assembly of...
TGCCCCCGAAGCACGATGCGGGTACCGCAACCCGACATTATCGAGCATTTTGGCAACGCAGATGCCGTGCCGCAGCCGCCGGAGCGGTGCTTGAGCCGTTAGGCGGGAATTGTGCGGTATTGCCTTATATTATAGGAGTGAAAAACGATGAGCAACACCGCACTGCATACCGATAAAGCCCCCGCCGCCATTGGCCCGTATTCCCAGGGCATCCAGGCAGGCAACACCATTTACGTTTCCGGCCAGATCCCCATTGACCCGGCTACCGGCGAATTTGCCGGGCAGGACATCAAGACCCAGACGCGCCAGAGCCTGACCAATATTTCCAACATTCTGGCCGCTGCAGGCGCAAGCATGGCTGATGTGGTAAAAACCACGGTGCTGCTGAACGATATTGCAGACTTTGCCGCCATGAACGAGGTGTACGCTGAGTTCTTTACCGAGCCGTACCCCGCCCGCGCCGCTTTCCAGGCAGCAGGCATCCCCAAAGGCGCACTGGTAGAGATCGAGTGCGTGGCCGTGAAGGGCTGATAACGAACCCGAAGCGACAAAATGCGCCCCCTGCGAAAAAAAACTGTGGGGAAATTTACGCTTTTGTATTGACAACAGCGTTTGTGCTGTGGTATAGTATTTGAGGTAAAAAAAGCAGCGTCCGGCAGTGTGCCGTCGTTCACCTTGCGGGCCAAAGGGCTCCGGGTCATACAAAGATCACGCAATGATTGCGTGCCAACTTCGTATTCAGGCGCTGCTTTTAGGGGCAGCCGCTTTTTCATTTCAATCTTTCAAGACTTGTAACGGAGGTGTATTCCAATCGCGAGCAACAGCAATTCCAAGGAACTGGAAATCAATGAGCAGATCCGTGATAAGGAAGTCCGCCTGATTGCGCGGACGGCCAGCAGAAGGGCGTTATGAGCCCCGCGATGCGCTGAAAATGGCGCAGGCGCTGGATCTGGACCTGGTCAAGGTGGCTCCCCAGGCCAAGCCCCTGTCTGCAAAATTCTCGATTACGGCAAGTACCGTTTTGAGATGCAGAAAAAGGAAAAGGAAGCCAAGAAAAACCAGAAAGTGATCGAGCTGAAGGAGATCCGCCTTTCGCTCAACATTGATACCAACGACTTTAACACCAAGGTCAACCAGGCCGCAAAGTTCTTGCAGCAGGGCCACAAGGTAAAGGTTTCCATCCGGTTCCGCGGCCGCGAAATGGCGCACACCAGTCTGGGTATTGATGTGGAGCAGCGCTTTGCACAGGCGCTGGAAGGCAAGGCTGTGGTTGATAAGCAGCCTAAGCTGGAAGGCCGCAGCATGATGATGTTCCTGTCCCCCAGCCCGACCAAGTAAATACTCTATCTTACGGAGGAAAAGAAAATGGCTAAAATGAAACTTAAGACCTGCTCCGGTGCCAAAAAGCGCTTTAAGATGACTGCTTCCGGCAAGATCAAGCGCAACGCTTCCAAGCGCCGTCACATCCTGACCAAGAAGACCACCAAGCTCACCCGCGGCCTGCGTATGCCCAAGTACGTTGACAAGACCAACGAGGCTACTGTCCGCAAGATGATGCCCTACGGCGGCTGATTCGGCTGAATCATTTTCTGACTTGACTTAATGTGACTGTGTAAAAGGAGATATTACCATGGCTCGTATTAAAGGCGCAACCATGACGCATAAGCGTCGCACCAAAACTTTGAAGCTGGCTAAGGGCTACTACGGCTCCAAGAGCAAGCATTTCCGTATGGCCAAACAGGCTGTGATGAAGTCTGGCAACTATGCTTTCGTTGGTCGTAAGCAGAAGAAGCGCCAGTTCCGCAACCTGTGGATCACCCGCATCAACAACGCTGTTCGTGCCCAGGGCATGAACTACTCCACCTTCATGAACGGCCTGAAGAAGTCCGGCATCGAACTGAACCGCAAGATGCTGAGCGAGATGGCCATCCACGATCCCGCCAGCTTCAACGCTCTGGTCGAGACCGCCAAGAAGGCGCTGTAAGAATCAGCTTTTTCAAAGACGCATGCGCCGCGCGCGCGTGCGTCATTTTGTTTATATGGAGATCATACGGGGGTGCCAGATGGAAACCATCACCAGCCGCGAAAACGCCAAAATCAAATATGCCTGCCGCCTGCGGGAAGAAGAAAAGCTCCGCACGGCGGATGGCCTGTTTTTTGCTGAGGGCCCCAAGCTCTGTCTGGAGCTGGCCCGCGGCTGTACCCTGCAAACTCTGTATGCCACCGAGAAGGCCCTGGCCCATACCCCAGAACTGGAAGCCTTTGCGGGCAAAACTGTGCTGGTAACAGAGCCGGTGGCACAAAAGCTTTCCGGAACCAAAACCAGCCAGGATGTGTTCGGCGTGTTTGAACACCCCGGCTGGCAGGCGGCAGATATTTTAGCAAAGGGACGCCGTATTCTGGCATTGGAAGCGGTGCAGGATCCCGGCAATGTGGGCACCCTGCTGCGCAGCGCGGCGGCCTTTGGCTTTGATGGTGTGCTGCTCTCCAAGGGGTGCGCGGCACCCTTTGCCCCCAAAACACTGCGGGCATCCATGGGGGCAGCCGGGCGGCTGCGGTGGCCCCGGTGCAGGATCTGCCGCAGGCATTGCAGCAGCTGCGCGCACGCGGCGTGGTCTGCCTGGCTGCGGCGCTCTACCATTCCCGCCCGCTGGACGAAGCCCCGCAGAGCTACCCGGACGGCCTGTGCGCCGTGATCGGCAGTGAGGGACAGGGCTTGACGGACGCTGCCGTGCAGGCCTGCGATATGGCGGTGCGCATCCCGATGACGGACCTGGTGGAAAGCCTGAACGCTGGGGGTTGCAGGCAGCGTCTTGCTTTGGCACTTCAGAGGTGTATAATAAGGTATGGACAGCACACTGTATTGGCTGTGGCTGGCCGAAGCGCTTGGGTCCGGCTGCCGCCTGGCGGGCAGACTTCTGGAAGAATACCCGGACCTGGCTGAACTGTATGGCCGGGTAAAAGCGGGCAGGAACCCGCCGGAATACCTGAGCGCAAGAGCCCGCGAATTTATGCAGGCGGTGGCCCCGGCCCAGATGGCGGGGCTGAAAAAGCGCTGCGATGATTTGAATATTTTTATCCTGACACCGGACAGCGCCGATTACCCCCAGCGGCTGCGGGACCTGCCCGACCTGCCGTTGGTGCTGTACGCACCGGAAACCCTGCCTGCCTGGAACGGGCGGGCGGTATGGTGGGCATGGTGGCACCCGCCGCCCCACAAAGTATGGGCTTTCCGCCTGCCGGGATCTTTCGCTGACAATGGCGGAGCGGGGTGTGGTGATCGTAAGCGGGCTGGCCGAAGGGCTGGACGGCGCAGGCCACCGCGCGGCGGTGGAAGCCGGGCAGCAGACCGTTGCTTTTTTGGGCACGGCCATCAACAAGACCTTCCCAGCGGTGAACGTGACCCTGCGCACAGAGCTGGAAGCTCTGGGAGGTGCCGTGCTGAGCGAATACCCGCCGGATTATACGGGCAAAATGACAGGGACCTTTTTGGCCCGCAACCGGCTGATTGCCGGTTTGAGCGAGGCCCTCTGCGTGGCGGAAGCCCGCACCCGCAGCGGAACGCTGAACACGGTGAGCCATGCCGAAGAGTACGGCAGGCCGGTGTTTGCGGTACCCGGCAGCATTTACAGCCCTACCAGCGAGGGCACCAATGAACTGCTGCGCACCGGCCGCGCCCGCGCCCTGTGCACGGCGGATGATGTGCTGGATACCCTGCACATTGCACCCGGCGGCACCGAGCTGGTGCAGGAGGGGGTTATGCTGGATGAGCTGACCCCCACGCCCGCACCGTGCTGGCAGAACTGGGCCCTAAAGCGCAGACGGCAGATGACTTGGCTGCCGCAACGGGGCTTGCCGTGCAGGCTGTTCTGGCGGCGCTCATGGAGCTGGAATTTGCCGGCGCCGCCGTGGATAACGGCGGGGGCCGGTATACCGCGGCATAAGGGCAAGCGGCCCCAGCCGCAGCGGGCGGATATGGCCCGCATATATGGTGACATTACGGAAAGTATCCGATTAAGATAGAACTTATACGCCAATTTGGGAGAAACAGATATGGCAAAGCAAACTGAACTGGAGCTGACTGCCCAGCAGGCAGCGCAGCCGGAAGAAATCCCGGTTAAAAAAAACTGCCGCAAAAAAAGACTGCAGCGAAAAAACCGGCAGCAAAAAAAAGCAACCACGAAAAAGACAACGACCAAAACCAAGGCAGCTAAGGCAGAGGACGGCGAAACCGCAGCCGAAAAACCTGCCGCAAAGCGCACCACCAAAAAGACCGAAGCAAAGCCCGGCACCAAGCTGGTGATCGTGGAATCCCCGGCCAAGGCAAAGACCATTGGCAAATACCTGGGCCGCGGCTATACTGTAACGGCCAGCATGGGCCATATCCGGGACCTGCCCGCCAGCACGCTGGGCATTGATGTGGAACATGGCTATACCCCCAAGTATATTACCATCAAAGGCAAGAACGCGCTGGTCAAGGACCTGAAAGCCGAAGCGAAAAAAGCACAGACCGTCTATCTGGCAACCGACCCGGACCGCGAAGGCGAGGCGATCAGCTGGCATCTGGCCAATGTGCTGGGGCTGGACCCCACCGCCCCCAACCGCGTGACCTTTGACGAGATCACCAAAAAGGGCGTGCAGGAGGGTATGGCCCACCCGCGCACCATTGATATGGATCTGTTCAACGCCCAGCAGGCCCGGCGCGCGCTGGATCGCCTGGTAGGTTATAAGCTCAGCCCGTTTTTGTGGCATAAGGTGCGCCGCGGGCTTTCGGCTGGCCGCGTGCAGAGCGTGGCGGTGCGCATTATCCGCGACCGCGAGATCGAAATTGAAAACTTTAAGCCCGAAGAATACTGGAACATTGACGCCAACCTGAAGCCCCGCCAGAGCGGCTGTGCGTTCAACGCACGGCTGACAGCCCAGGCGGACGGCACCAAGCTGGTGGTGAAAAATAAAAAACAGGCGGATGCCATTCTGGCCGCGTTGGACGGCAAACCCTACACCGTGACCCGTGTGGATAAGGGCCAGCGCCGCCGCCAGCCGCAGCCACCGTTCATCACCTCCACCCTGCAGCAGGATGCCAGCCGCGCACTGGGGTTTTCGGCCACCCGCACCATGCGTGCCGCCCAGCGCCTGTATGAAGGTATGGAGGTGCACGGCTATGGCCAGATCGGTCTGATCACCTATATGCGTACCGACAGTCTGCGCATTGCGGACGAAGCCGCCGCAGCCGCTAAGACCTTTATCGGCAAGACCTGGGGCGAAAATTACGTCTGCAACAAAAAGCGCGTCTGGAAATCCCGCTCCGCCACAGCGGCGCAGGATGCCCACGAAGCCATCCGCCCCTCAATGCCGGAACTGACGCCGGACCAGGTGGAGGGCAGCATCTCCGGCGATGAAGCCAAGCTGTACCGCCTGATCTGGAGCCGCTTTATGGCATCCCAGATGGCAGACTGCCTGATGGATACCGTTTCGGCCAACATCACGGCGGGGGATTATATCTTCCGCGCATCGGGTTTCCATGTAACGTTTGACGGCTTTACCGCTTTGTATGAGGAAGCCACCGACGATAAGCAGAAGAAAGAAACCGCCCTGCCCCCGCTGGAAGTGAGCCAGGACCTGAAACTGAACAAGCTTTCGGCGGAGCAGAAATTCACCCAGCCGCCGCCGTACTATACTGAAGCAACGCTGATCCATGCGCTGGAAGAAAACGGTATTGGCCGCCCTTCCACCTATGCGCCGATCATTACCACCATTGTGGACCGCGGCTATGTGGAAAAGGAGCAGAAAAAGCTCAAAACCACCCCGCTGGGCCGCGCGGTGAACCAGGTCATGCTGGAACAGTTCCCCGATATCGTGGACCCGACATTCAGCGCCGATATGGAGAAAAAGCTGGACGTTGTGGAAGCCGGTAAGGCGGACTGGGTCAAAACAGTGGACGATTTCTACCAGGCTTTGAAAAAAGCCTGGAAGCCGCCGAAAAGAACATGGAGGGCAAAAAGATCAAAGTGGAGGATATCCCCACCGACGAGATCTGCGAAAAATGCGGCCGCCCCATGGTGATCAAAAGCGGGCGGTACGGCAAGTTTGTGGCGTGTTCCGGATTTCCGGAGTGCCGCAACGCCCACCCCATTGTAAAGGATACCGGCGGCCTGTGCCCGCTGTGCGGCGGCCATATGCTGCTGCGCAAAAGCGCCAAGGGCCGCGTGTATTACGGCTGCAGCAACTACCCCACCTGCAACTTTATGACATGGGATGAACCCGTGCCGGAAACCTGCCCCCACTGCGGCAAAACGCTGTTCAAGCGCCGCGGCCAGCTGTACTGCGCCAAAGAGGGCTGCGGGTTTGTGAAGAATATCGAAAAGACAAACGCGGAGAAATAACGCATGCAAATTAAAATCATCGGTGCCGGGCTGGCCGGGTGTGAAGCCGCCCTTTGGCTGGCGGACCACGGCGTGCAGGTGGACCTGTACGAGCAAAAGCCGGTCAAGTTTTCGCCAGCGCACAAAAGTGCAGGCTTTGCGGAGCTGATCTGCTCCAACTCCCTCAAGGCGGAACGGCCGGATTCGGCTTCCGGCCTGCTGAAAATTGAAATGCGCATGATGGGGTCCCACCTGCTGGATGCTGCCGAGACCGCCCGCGTGGCGGCTGGCGGTGCACTGGCGGTGGACCGTGATGTGTTTTCCACCGCCGTGACGGAAATGGTGGAAAAGAATTCGGGCATTACCGTTCACCGCGAGGAAGTGACCGCGCTGGACGAAAGCGTTCCGGTGCTGGTGGCTTCGGCCCGCTGACCGAGGGTGCGCTGGCGGAGCAGATTGCCGCGCTGACCGGCAGCCACCGGCTGAGCTTTTTTGACGCGGTGGCTCCCATTGTGAGCGCCGAAAGCCTGGATATGGAAAAGATCTTTGCGGCGTCCCGCTACGGGCGCGGTGAAGCCGATTACCTGAACTGCCCATTCAACAAATTGGAATATGAAGCGTTTTTATAACGAATTGTTGAATGCGGAGCGTGCCCCTCTGCATGACTTTGATGGGGAGCTGACGGTGTACGAAGGCTGTATGCCTATTGAGGTGATGGCGGGCCGCGGGGCGGATACCATGCGCTATGGCCCGCTGCGCCCGGTGGGCCTGCGAGACCCGCGCACCGGCCACCGCCCCTGGGCCAACGTACAGCTGCGCGCCGAAAACACCGCCCGCACGCTGTACAATATCGTTGGTTTCCAGACCAATTTGAAATGGGGCGAGCAGAAGCGCGTTTTTTTTCGATGATTCCCGGCCTGGAACATGCAGAGTTCATCCGCTATGGCGTGATGCACCGCAATACCTTTTTGGAAAGCCCGGCGGTGCTGACCAAGGGGCTCTACCTGAAAGAGCACCCCAACGTGTTTTTTGCCGGGCAGATCACCGGGTTTGAGGCTATATGGAAAGCGCGGCTTCCGGCCTGCTGGCAGCGCGCAATTTGTACGCCCGTTTGCAGGGCAGAGAGCTGCCGCCCCCGCCGACCACAACGATGTGTGGCGCACTGATCGATTATATCACCACCCCCAACAAGGACTTCCAGCCCATGGGTGCCAACATGGGCATTCTGCCGCGCACCGAGGAGATTGACACCATCCGGGATAAGCGCGAACGGTATATGGCACTTTCTGATGCTGCACAGGCCGCTATGCGGGCATGGGCAGCCGAAGCGGAACACTGAGGTGGATTATGAAAATTTTACTGGACGCAATGGGTGGCGATAACGCCCCGAAATCGACCGTACAGGGCGCAGCCGATGCGGTAAAAGAGTTTGGTGATGGCATGACCCTGGCCCTGCTGGGTGATGAAGCCAAGATCAAGGCCGCTGCCCAGGAGCTTAGCGTGGACCTGACCCCCTTTGAGCTGATTCACTGCACCGAGGATGTGGATATGCACGATGACCCGGTCAAGGCCGTGCGCCACAAAACGGATTCCAGCCTGGTCAAAGGCCTGACGATGCTGAAAAACGGCGAGGCGGATGCCTTTGTTTCCGCCGGTTCCACCGGCGCGCTGCATGTGGGCACCAGTTTGATCGTGCGCACCGTCAAGGGGGTCAAGCGCCCGGCGCTGGCTACCTGCATGCCGGGCAAAAAGCAGCCGTTTTTGCTGCTGGACTGCGGCGCAAACGCCGAATGCCGTGCCGAGATGCTGAATGCCTTTGGCACCATGGGCAGCGTGTACATGAATAAGGTCATGGGCCGCAAGGACCCCGCCGTCGCGCTGGTGAACAACGGCGCCGAGGACACCAAGGGCACCCCGATGTACCGCGAAGCCCACGGCCTGCTGAAAGCAAACCCGGCCATCCGCTTTGTGGGCAACATTGAGCCGCGTGATATTATGGCTGGTGAGGTGGACGTTATCTCTGCGACGGCTTTGTGGGCAATGTGGTGCTGAAGCTGACCGAGGGTGTGGCAGGTACTTTGCTGGGCATGCTGAAAGACATCTTTATGCAGAGCATTGTGACCAAGCTGTGCTACCTTGGCGTAAAAGGCGGGCTGCGCAATCTGAAGCACATGATGGACTCTGAGGAGATCGGCGGCGCACCGCTGCTGGGCGCGGCAAAGCCGGTCATCAAGGCACACGGTTCCAGCAAGGCCAAGGGCATCAAGAACGCCATCCGCCAGGCAAAGCTGTGTGTTGCCAATGACCTGTGCGGCACCATGCAGAGCGCCCTGGCCGAAGTAGCCGCCAAGGCGCAGCAGAAAAGACAGACGCGGAATAAAACGGCATATCGTGCGAAAATTGAAATGTTATGCCCGCCCATTGGAAATGGCCGGTACCAAAATATAGGCAGCGGGCGCACAATGTGCGCCCCTACGGGATAGCCGCAAAACCAAAGCCCATTGCAGGGGCGGGCATTGCCCGCCCGGCCTGCAAAATATCCCGATATACAATCGCAAAACAGAGAGAACGAAAGGTAAGGCAATCTTATGACCACGCGTACCCCTGAGGAATTGGAAGAAAAGCTGCATTACCATTTTAAGAATAAAGAACTGCTCATCACGGCGCTGACCCACAGCTCTTACGCCAACGAGAGCAAAACCCCTACGCTGTATAACGAGCGGCTGGAATTTTTGGGCGACAGTGTGCTGTCCGTTGTGGTGGCAAACTATCTGTTCCACCATTCCACCCGCCCGGAGGGCGAACTGTCCCGCATGCGCGCTTCGCTGGTCAGCGAGGACGCGCTGTTCCAGTTTGCGCAGGAGATCGACCTGGGCTCTTACCTGCGGCTGGGCCGCGGCGAGGAGCTGGGCGGCGGGCGCTGCCGCCCCAGCGTGGTTTCGGATGCGTTTGAAGCCACCATTGCCGCTTTGTTCCTGGACGGCGGCATTGAAACCGCCCGCAACTTTATCCTGCCGTTCATCACGGAGGGCAAAACCGCCGAGGATGACCACAAGACCGCCCTGCAGGAAGTGGTGCAGAAACACCCGGACGACCGCTTGACCTACACCGTGACAGGGGAATCCGGCCCGGCGCATGATAAGCGGTTCCAGGTTACTGTGGCGCTGAACGGCAAGGCGCTGGCTGTGGGCGAAGGCCGCAGCAAAAAGGCTGCGGAACAGCAGGCTGCCAAAGCGGCGCTGACCAAGCTGGAACAGCAGGCATAAAAAGGGGCATCTATGCGCTTAAAAGAACTTGAGATACAGGGCTTCAAGTCCTTCCCGGATAAAAACGCGGATCACCATTGGCGAAGGCATTACCGGTGTTGTGGGGCCGAACGGCTCCGGCAAAAGCAACATTTCGGATTCCATCCGGTGGGTTCTGGGCGAAACCAGCTCCAAACAGCTGCGCGGTGCGGGCAAGATGGAGGACGTTATTTTTGGCGGCACCCAGACCCGCGGCGCAATGGGCTATGCGGCGGTATCGCTGACCATTGATAACTCCGATCATGGGCTGGAAATGGACGCGGACGAAGTAACCATTGGCCGCCGCTATTACCGCAGCGGGGAGAGCGAGTATACCATCAACGGCCAGAGCGTACGCTTAAAAGATGTGTACGAGCTGCTGCTGGATACCGGCCTTGGGCGCGATGGCTACGCCATTGTGGGTCAGGGGCGCATTGCGGAGATCGTTGGTGCAAATCCACCGAGCGGCGCGAGATTTTTGAGGAAGCATCTGGCATTGCCAAATACCGCTACCGCAAAAATGAAGCCGAACGCCGCCTGGCCGCGGCGGAGGGCAATCTGGAACGCCTGCGGGATATTCTGGGGGAGCTGGAAAAGCGGGTTGGACCCCTGAAACGCGACAGCGAAAAGGCGGAGCAGTTCCTGGCATATTCCGAGACTCGCAAGGGGCTGGAAATTACCCTGTGGGTGGATTCAATCCGCCGCGCACAGGATATGGTGCGGGACCAGCAGCGCAAGTATGAGGCGGCGGAAAGCGACTATGCACGCATTTCCCGCCAGCTGGATGAATTTGACACCCGCACCGAAGCCCTGCGCGCCGAAGCCCAGCAGCTGATGCTGCAGGTGGAGGAAGCGAACGCTGAGATCCGCACCATTACCGAGCAGAACGCCGGGAGCGAAAGCCAGCTGGCAGTTTTGCAGAACGAAACTGAACACGCGAACGAGCAGATCCGCAGCGCCAGCGATGAGCTGACCCGCGCCGGGAAGGCGCAAAGGGGATTGCGCAGGAAGCGGACGAGCACAAAGCGGAAATCACCCAGCTGCAAACCGTGCTGCAAAATCTGGATGCCGAGGCGGACAAGCTGCGCCAGCAGCTGAACACGCTGGAACAGCAGGCGCTGCAAAGCGGTGAGCGGCGGGAGATCGTGAGCGCCGCCATGGCCCGCATGCAGCAGAATGCCACTGCCCTGCAGGTGCGGGGTGCGGGGCTGCAATCCGCCGTGGAAGCGGCCCGCGCCCAGCTGAACGGCCTGAAAAACCAGGAAGCCGCCGCGGGTGATGTGGCACAAAAACTGACCGAGGAACGGGACGCTGCTGCCGAGCACCTGAAAGAGTGCGAGAAGCCGTGACCCGCAACGATAACATCCGCTCCGGCTTAAAGCTCAAGCTGGAAAGCCGTCGCCGCCAGCAGGCGGAAGCCGCTGAAGCTTTGCAGAAGGCCGCAACGGATAAAAACAACACCGCCCAGCGCATCCGCATTCTGGAGGATCTGGAACGCAACATGGACGGTTATCAGCAGAGCGTAAAAGCCGTTATGCGCGCCGCGGGCGGTGGGCGGCTGCGGGGCATCATCGGTCCGGTGGCCGGTATCCTGAGCGTGCGCAAGGGGTACGAAATCGCGATTGAAACGGCACTTGGCTTTGCGCTGCAGAACATTGTGGTGCAGGACCAAGGCTGCGCCCGCGCGGCCATCACCTTTTGAAGGAAGACGCGCCGGACGCGCAACCTTCCTGCCGCTGGATACCGTGCAGGGCAGCCGATTCAATGGCCGCCTGACCGGTACGGCGGAGGTGGCCGCCGACCTGGTGGAGACCGCCCCCCAGTACCAGCATATTATTGATAACCTGCTGGGCCGCATTATTGTGGTGGAGGATCTGGGCGAAGCGTCGGTGGTGGCCAAAAATCTTGGCTACCGCAACCGCATTGTCACAATGGACGGCCAGGTCATCAACGCAGGCGGTTCCTTTACCGGCGGTTCCACCGCGCGCAGCTGGGTGTGTTCAGCCGCAAGCAGGAACTGGACGAACTGCGTGCCAAGGTGCTGAAACTGGACGAGCGCCGCGCAGCAGCCGAAAAGGAAGCCGCCGCCCGCAAAGCGGAGGTGGATAACCTGACCGCCCAGCTGGCCGGTGCCGAGAGCGAGGGCATGACCGCCGCTGCGGCCCGCCTGAAAGCCGAGATGGAGCTGGATCAGCTGAACACCGCGCTGGAAGAGGGCAAGAATGCTGCCGCCCACCGCGGGCAGGAGATCGCCGCGCTGGAACAGCAGCTGCGGGAGAACACTGCGGCCGCCGCCCAGGCAGAAAAACGCCCGCAAACAGGCGGAAGCCGAGATTGAAACGCACCGCAAAGAGCTGGAAAGCCTGGGCGCTTCCACCAGCGATGTGACCCGCCAGCGAGAGGAAGCATCGCAGAAACTTTCGGATAACCGAATGCAGAAGCTGCGCACCGAGAAGGACCTGAGCCTGCACGAAGCAGCGCTGGAAACCCTGAAAGGCCGCAGCGGCGAAGCCGAAGCCCGCGTGCGGGAACTGCAGGCCAATGTGGCCGCCGCCAAAGAGCGCATTGCCGCCAATGAGCTGCGCGCCAATGAAATCAAGCGCGCCAGCGAAGAAAACAAACAGAAGATTACCGCGGCGGAGGAAAGCATCCGCAAGGCTAATGCCGAGCGCATGGAAAAGGAAGCCGCTGTGACCCGCCTGACCCAGGAAAACCGCACCCTGACCGATGAGCGCGAACGGATGAGCGGCGAGATGGCCCGCCTAGCCGAGCGCAAGACCGCGGCGGAAACTGAGCTGAATACCACTGCATCCAAGCTGTGGGAGGAATACCAGCTGACCGAAGCCGAGGCGGAAAAGCTCTGTGTACCCTTTGCCAATGTGGCAGACCTGCGCCGCCAGGTGGCCGAAAGTGCGCGGCAAGATCCGCGCGCTGGGCAACGTGAATGTGGGCGCGATCGAAGAGTACAAGGAAGTTAAAGAACGGTACGACTTCATGAAAGCACAGGTCACCGATGTGGAGAAATCCCGCGCGGAGCTGAACCGAATGATTGCCGAGCTGTGCAGCGAAATGCAGGAGATGTTCACCGCCAGCTTTAAGGAGATCAACCGCAACTTCGGTGCGATCTTCCGCGAGCTGTTCGGCGGCGGTTCGGCGAGGCTCTATCTTTCGGATGAGAGCGATGTGCTGAACTCCGGCATTGAAATTCAGGTTTCGCCCCCCGGCAAGGTCATCAAAAACCTGTCGGCTCTGTCCGGCGGCGAACAGGCGCTGGTGGCCATCAGCATTTATTTTGCCATTCTGGCCGTCAACCCGTCGCCGTTCTGCATCCTGGACGAAATTGAAGCTGCACTGGACGATGTGAACGTTACGCGCTATGCGCAGTATCTGCGCCGCATGACCGAACGCACCCAGTTCATCGTTATCACCCACCGCCGCGGCACCATGGAAGCAGCTGATGTGCTGTACGGCGTGACCATGCAGGAGGATGGTGTTTCCAAGATCCTGCGCCTTGACCTTGAAAAGTTTCCGCTGATCTGATCAGTTAATTCAAAGGAGGAACCGCCATGGGATTCTTCGATATTTTTAAGAAAAAGAAGAAAATGAGCGATGGCCTGGAAAAAACCAGAACGGACTTTTTCCAGAACATCGTTAACACCTTGACCAGCTCTGTTATTGATGATGACCTGTATAATGATTTGGAAGAGCAGCTGATTCTGGCCGATGTCGGCCCCAGCTGCGCGGTGCGTTTGGTGGACGAGCTGCGCGATGAGGTAGAGATCAACGGCCTGCATACCGGCCAGGAAGCGCTGGATGCCCTGCGCGATATCATCCGCCGCGAGGTAAGCCCCAAAACTGACCTGGACCTGAGCGGCAAACCGGCGGTTATTCTGGTTGTGGGCGTGAACGGCGTGGGCAAAACCACCACCATTGCCAAGCTGGCTTATCTGTACAAGGATCTGGGCAAGCGGGTCATGCTGGCGGCAGGCGATACCTTCCGCGCAGCGGCCAGCGAACAGCTGGAAACCTGGGCCGACCGTGCCGGGGTTCCGCTGGTCAAGGCGGGCGAGGGCGCTGACCCCGCAGCCGTGATTTTTGATGCGGTCAAATCCGCCACGGCCCGCGGCTATGATATGGTCATTGCCGATACCGCAGGCCGCCTGCACAACAAAAAGGGCCTGATGGATGAGCTGGCAAAGATCAGCCGCAGCGTGAAAAAGGCCAGCCCGGATGCCAGCCTGGAAGTGCTGCTGGTGCTGGATGCCATTACCGGCCAGAACGCCATCAGCCAGGCGCAGGAGTTCTGCCGCGCCGCCGGTGCCACCGGCGTGTGCTGACCAAGCTGGACGGCACCCCCAAGGGTGGCTGCATCATCGGTGTGCACGAAAAGCTGGGCCTGCCCATCCGTTTTGTGGGCGTGGGGGAAAAGATCGACGCCTGATCTTCTTCTCCGCCACCGATTTTGCCGAAGCCCTGCTGCCGGAGGTTCCGCAGCATAAAAAAGAGGAAACGGAGCAGGCAGGGGAGGAACAGACATGATCGTTTGTGCAGCTACCAACAATGCGGGCAAGCTGAAAGAGCTGCGCCGCATCCTGACCCGCTGCGGCCACGAGGTAAAAAGCCTGCGGGAACTGGGTGTAACCCTGGACCCGGAGGAGACCGGAACCACCTTTGCGGAAAACGCAAAGATTAAGGCCGAAGCCTTTTGCAAGGCAACCGGCCTGCCCACCGTGGCGGATGATTCCGGCCTGTGCGTGGATGCCCTGAACGGGGCACCCGGCGTGTACAGCGCACGCTATGCGGGTGAGCACGGCAACGATGCCGCCAACAACGAAAAGCTGATGGCAGAGATGCAGAATGTGCCGGTGGGACAGCGCGCCGCCAAGTTCGTTTCGGCGGTCTGCCTGATCCTGCCGGATGGGCGGGAGCTGGTTGTGACCGGCGAATGCCCCGGCAGTGTGGCCCTGACCCCGGCGGGCGATAACGGTTTTGGGTATGACCCGCTGTTTGTCCCCGATGACGTCGGCCTGCCCGGCGGCGGCACGGTACCCAACACTGCACACCGCACCTATGCCGAGCTGGCCGATGCCGAAAAAGACGCCATCAGCCACCGCGGCCGCGCCATGGAAAAGCTGGAAGCCGAGCTCGCCGCATTTTTGGGCGAATGAGCCGCAGAGAAAAACTGAATAGAACGATTTGATTTTGACTGAACAATAAGGAGCGAACAATGTCTTTGACAAGCAAACAGCGCGCCGCACTGCGCGGCATGGCTAACACCATGGAGCCGGTTTTCCAGATCGGCAAGGGCGAAATTGATGAAACGCTGATCAAGGGCGTGGATGACTGCATCAAAGCCCGCGAGCTGATCAAGCTGAAGGTGCTGGAAAACAGCGAGTATGATGCCCGCGAGGCTGCCGACATCCTGTGCGAAGCCATCCATGCAGAGTGCGTGCAGGTGATTGGCCGCAAGTTTGTGCTGTTCCGCAAAAAGCCGAAGGAATCTGCTTATGCGGAACTGCTGAAAAAGTAAGATGAAAGCACTGCTATTTGGCGGCACATTTGACCCGCCCCACGCCGGGCACATGAACAACCTGCGGGCCGCCATGCAGGCGGTGCAGCCGGATGTGGTGCTGGTTATGCCGGCGGGCATCCCACCCCACAAGCACGCCAGCGCAACGCCGGGCGAACTGCGCCTTGCCATGTGCGAATGCTTTAAGGCGCTTGGCCCCCAGGTGCAGGTGAGCCAGTGGGAAGTGGACCGCGCGGGCCGCAGCTATACCTATAATACCGTCAGCATGCTGCAGGAAAAGTATCCCGGCGCTCAGCTGTATATGACAATTGGCAGCGATATGCTGGAAACATTTGATGAATGGTACCGCTGGCGGGAAATTTTGGCTATGGTCACCCTGGTGGTGCAAAGCCGGGAACCCGGCGATGGCGACGCTCTGCGTGCAGCAGCCCAAAAGCTGGAAGAAGCAGGCGGGAAGATCATGTTTGCGGATGCCCCGGTGCTGGAGTGTGCCTCCAGCGATATCCGCGCAGGAAAGTATCCCCCTGCCCGGCTGAAGGAGCTACTGCCCCCGCCGGTGGCGGATGTGATACACCGGAACGGGCTGTACGGCGGGCTGATTTGAAGCCATAGATAGGGTACAATAAAATAGGGAAAGGATGCGGATCTTGATGACAGTGGACGAAGCAAAAGCGCTGGTAAAAAGCCGTTTGAGCGAAAAGCGTTACAAGCACACCATAAATGTAAAAAAAATGGCAGTCAAGCTGGCAAAACGCTATGGCGCGGATGAGGAAAAGGCCGCATTAGCGGCACTTTTGCACGACAGCGCGAAAGAACTGCCCAAGGCAGAGATGTTGCAGATTTTTGCTGATAATGCTATAATAGCTAAAAATGCCGCCAAGCGCCCTGCGCCGGTGTGGCATGGGTACGCGGCCTCGGTTTTGTGCCAGACACAGTGGGGAGTGACGGACCCGGAAATTTTATCTGCCATTGAGTGCCATACCACCGGCAAACGGAACATGAGCCTGTTGGACAAGATTATTTACATGGCGGATATGACCAGTGCCGAACGGGATTACCCCGGTGTGGAGGCGCTGCGTGCCGAGGAAATGCAGAACCTGGACTTGGCGCTGTGCCATGCACTGGAACAAAGCATTGCCTTTGTGCGCGAAAGGCAACCCACTGGACCCCGATACCGTTGCCGCACTGGATGATGCCCGCGCGGCCTGCACCCGATAAAGGGGCAGGCACTGCCTTTTGCGGGTGTGCCGTAACCGAATAAGATGAAAGACCAGTTCCCATCGTTTGAATAAAAGGGAGGAACGTTATGAGCGAGATCCGCAGGGTAAACACCGGCGATGCGCCGCGCAATGTCTACCATGCTGGTGACGCGCCGCGCACGGTGAACACCGGGCGTACTGTGAAAACAGGCAGTGCGCTGAATCAGGATGAGTACGAAGCTGCCCGCCGCCGTGCACAGCAGCTTGCCGCCAATAACACCCGCCGCACCCGCAGCTTTAACCGTGTGCAGCAAACCGATGTTGACCGCTACCGCGCCGCCCAGCAGAAAGAGCAGGAAGCCCGCGCCGCTGCTGCCCAGCAGCAGGCCCAGGAAGCCCACGCTGCCCGCGAAGCTGCCGCGCGCCAGCAGGCCCAGGCCGCTGCCCAGAGCGAGCAGCCCCTGACCCGCGCCCAGCGCCAGGCGTTGGAGCTGCAGCGCCGCGCCCGCAGCCAGAGCGCACAGGGGGCCACCCGCACCCAGGTGCGCCGGCTGGACCTGAACGAAACCAAAGGCAGCCGCGCACATTATGATATGACGCGGATGCAGAGTATCAGCGCGTGTGGCCCGCCGCGCTGCCCAAACGGCAGCCCAGCCCGCTGCACCCCAGGCCGCGCCGCAGCAGGAGGACACCGTTATGCAGGCTTCACGCAGCGCCGGGAAACCGGCAGCCGGAAGCGGAAAATCCGCCGCAGGCAGGAGCGGCAGCAAATCTGCCGCAGGCGGCGGTGGCAAACCGCCCAAGGGCGGCAGCCGCAAAGGCAAAGGCGGACGCAGGCCCCTATGGCCCGAACGGCAAGAAAAAGAAAAAGGCGGCTGGTGGAAGGTGCTGCTGGGCACCCTGCTGGCCATTGCTGTGATCTTTTTCGGCACGGTCGCCTTTATCATGCACGCCATTGCACCGTCGGCGGGGTCCATCAGCCTGAACCAGCTGATCAACACCCCCAAAGAGTATGCGGGCAAAGAGTTCAACCTGCTGGTGGTGGGCATTGACCGCTCCACCGAGACCGGACAGGAAACCGATTCGCAGGTAGATGACGGCATGACCGACATGATTTTGTACCTGCACTTCAACAATGAGACCGGCCAGGTCAAGATGCTGCAGATCCCGCGCAACATCTTTGTTACCACGGATGCCAGCTTCTCCGGCAACTACCAGATCAACGCCATTGCCAAAACGCAGGGTACCAACGGCAGCAACAACATCAGCGCGCTGGCCGATGAGATCTATAACATTTTTTGGCCTGCATGTGGACGGCTATCTGTCCGTCCGGCTGGAAGCGCTGACCCAGATCATTGATACCTTCGGCGGCATTCAGGTGTATGTGCCGCAGGATATGGATTATGGCGGCAGCCACCTGAGCCAGGGCTACCAGACCATGGACGGCGCGGCGGCAGAGTTCTTCCTGCGGACCCGCCATATTTATGCGGACTCTGACCTGGGCCGCCTGCGCATGCAGCGGTACTTCTATGCGGCGCTGTTCGCCCGTATGCGCAGCATGACGGTATGGGATATCGCCAAGCTGCTGCCGGTCATCACCAGCCAGATGGAAACCGACCTGAGCGCAACCGAGCTTGTCAGCGTGGCGGTCAGTATGCTGAAAATTTCCAGCTCCAACATTATGTTCGGCCAGGTTCCCGTGTATATGGGCCAGGCCATCAGCTATAACGGCAACAGTACCGTTGTGGTGGCAAGGCAGGAAACGGCAGACCTGCTGAACGAGTATTTCCGCGAGAATACCGGCCCGGTGGATGCCAGCCAGCTGAACATTGCAGGGGATGACGGCCTGTTTGATTTGAGCGGCCTGACGGCATCTGACCCCAGCGTGCAGTTTATGGGAACCCTGAACGAGGAAATTTCGACGCACAGCAGACAAACAACATTGACGGTTCGGCCACAACGGATGTTTATGATACCGCAACCCCGGCGCCGGATGACAGCACGGACGGGGACAGCACCGATGGTGACAGCACCCCGTCAGAATGATAGATCCTGCAACAAAGGAGAATTGAATGGAAAGCAAAGAACTTGCCATCCGTCTGGCCCGCGCGCTGGACGCGAAAAAAGGCTATAATATCCGCATCCTGCATGTGGAAAACTTGACCACGGTAACGGATTATTTCGTGATCGCAACCGGCAATTCCACCACCCATGTGGGCGCGCTGGCAGACGAGGCGGACTTCCAGTTGGGCCGTGCAGGCGTGAACGTGCTGCGCACCGAAGGCCATGACGGCAACCGCTGGGTGCTGCTGGATTACGGCAACGTGATTGTGCATGTATTTACGCCGGAAGCCCATGACTTCTATGACCTGGAGCACCTGTGGGCTGACGCCAAGGAGCTGCCCGCCGAAGAATGGGAAGAAAAGCCGGAAGAGCAGGCGTAAACATGGATGCTGGATGGCTCCCCTTGAGGGGAGCTGGCACCCCCGAAAGAACATAAAATACAGGGGTGCGTGACGCCGAACCACCACTCACCGGCTGCGCCGGAGCTCCCCTCCAGGGGAGCCGATGCGGAGCGCAAAAGCACAGTACGCACAAATTTCTGTGGGGAGAGAAGCTTTATGAAATATGATTTCAAGGCCGTTGAGGCAAATGGCAAAAGGTATGGCAGGATGAACACACCTTCCATGCTGAGATCGACCATTCCAAACCCAAGTTCTATGCACTGGTAGAATTCCCGTACCCGTCTGCGGCCGGCCTGCATGTTGGCCACCCCCGCAGCTATACCGCGCTGGATATTGTGGCACGCAAAAAGCGTCAGTGCGGCTATAATGTCCTGTACCCTATGGGCTGGGATGCTTTTGGTCTGCCGACCGAGAACTATGCCCTGAAAAACCACATCAACCCGGAAATCGTGACCGCCAAGAACGTGGCCCGCTTCAAGAGCCAGCTGCAGGCACTGGGCCTGAGCTTTGACTGGGACCGCGAGATCAACACCACTGACCCCGAATACTACAAGTGGACCCAGTGGATCTTCCTGCAGCTGTACAAGCACGGTCTGGCTTATAAAAAGGCTACCACCGTCAACTACTGCACCGGCTGCAAGGTCGTTCTGGCCAACGAGGAAGTTGTAAACGGCGTGTGCGAGCGCTGCGGCAGCCCCGTTGTGCAGCGCGTGAAGAGCCAGTGGATGCTGAAGATCACGCTTACGCGGACCGCCTGATCGATGACCTGGACCAGGTGGATTACATCGACCGTGTCAAGACCCAGCAGCGCAACTGGATCGGCCGCAGCCATGGCGCTGAGGTCAACTTTGAAACCTCTGCCGGTGATACCCTGACCGTTTATACCACCCGCGCGGATACCTTGTTCGGCGTTACCTACATGGTCATCTCCCCGGAGCATGCCTACATCAAAAAGTGGATCGATGCCGGGCTGATCAAGAACGTGGATGCCGTAAAGGCATACCAGGATGAAGCCGCCCGCAAGAGCGACTTTGAGCGTACCGAGCTGAACAAGGAAAAGACCGGCGTAAGATCGAGGGCGTGACCGCCACCGACCCCGTCAACGGCGCAGAGGTGCCCATCTTTATCTCTGACTATGTTCTGGCAACTTACGGCACCGGTGCTATCATGGCCGTGCCTGCCCACGACAGCCGCGACTGGGAGTTCGCCAAGAAGTTCGGCCTGCCCATCATCGAGGTCGTCAAGGGCAATACCCCGGCCAACCTGGATGAGGCTGCCTTTACCGATGTTGCCACCGGCACGCTGGTCAACTCCGGCTTCCTGACCGGTTTGTCCGTTGAAGATGCCAAGGAAAAGATGTATGCCTGGCTGGAAGAAAACCACAAGGGCTGCAAAAAGGTCAACTTCAAGCTGCGTGACTGGGTGTTCAGCCGCCAGCGTTACTGGGGCGAGCCCATCCCCATGGTGCACTGCGAAAAGTGCGGCTGGCAGCCCATCCCCGAAAGCGAGCTGCCGCTGCGCCTGCCGGAAATTACCGACTTTGAGCCGGGCCCGGACGGCGAAAGCCCGCTGGCCCGCCATACCGAGTGGATCAAGACCACCTGCCCGTGCTGCGGCGGCCCCGCTACCCGTGAAACCGATACCATGCCCCAGTGGGCCGGTTCTTCCTGGTACTTCCTGCGCTATATGGACCCCCACAACAAGGATGCCATCGCCAGCAAGGAAGCCCTGGATTACTGGAGCCCGGTGGACTGGTACAACGGCGGCATGGAGCACACCACCCTGCATCTGCTGTACAGCCGTTTCTGGCACAAATTCCTGTATGATATCGGCGTAGTGCCCAAGCCAGAACCGTACCAGAAGCGTACCTCCCACGGCATGATCCTGGGCCTGAACCCTCATGCCTTTGAAAACCAGCCCGATGCCGAGCGCAAGCGCCTGGTGGCCGAGTACGGCAGCGAAAAGGCTGCCCGCGAAGCTCTGGTCGAGAAGTACGGCGAAATGGCCGAGCACCCGATCGTCAAGATGTCCAAATCCTTGGGCAACGTTGTCAACCCGGACGATGTGGTGAACGAGTACGGCGCTGACACCCTGCGCCTGTATGAGATGTTCATTGGCGACTTTGAGAAAGCCGCTCCCTGGAACACCAACTCCATCAAGGGCTGCAAGCGCTTCCTGGACCGCATCTGGGCACTGAGCGAAAAGCAGGTGGAGGGCGAAGGCTACCGCCCGAAGCTGGAAGCTTTGATCAACCGCACCATTAAGAAGGTGGGCGAGGACATTGACGCCCTGAAGGCCAATACTGCCATTGCCCAGCTGATGATTTTGGTGAATGCCCTGTACGATGAGGGCGGTGCAACCCGCGCAGAGTACGAAGTGCTGCTGCAGCTGCTGAACCCGTTTGTTCCCCATATGACCGAGGAACTTTGGCAGCAGATGGGCCACACCGACACCCTGGCTTACCACGAGTGGCCGAAGTATGACGAAGCCAAATGCGTGGAGCAGACCATTGAGATTGCTGTTCAGGTGAACGGCAAGGTCAAGGCCCGCCTGAACGTTGCCGCTAACATTGAAAGCGCTGACGCCATTGCCGCTGCAAAGGCTGACCCCGCTGTGGCCGAAGCCATTGCAGGCAAGACCATTGCCAAGGAAATTTACGTCAAGGGCCGCCTGGTCAACATCGCCGTTAAGGGCTGATCGTTCCCCGTGGCGCGCCAGACATTACAACCTGATACCACCCGGCAAGCCTCCGCACAAGCGGGGGCTTTGCCCGTATCGGGACAAATTTGGAACAACCTGTGCGGGCTGGCCCGCAGCAAAAACGCTGTGGGGTGTGCTGCTGCTGGCAGTTTTGTGGGGGTACGGCTACGCCATGAACACCCCTGCCGTGGATATGGACGACCTTGCCATTGCCACCTACCAACAGGGCGGAGAATTTTTGCGCCAGGGCCGCATTACCGTGTGGCTGCTGCAGGCGCTGACCGGAATCATGACCTACCAGCGCTTTTGGCCGGAGCTGTTTTTTGCCCTCAGCCTGGTGTTGGCGGGCATTCTGCTGGCCGCGGTGCTGTACACGGCGGCACGGCGGCAGGCAAAACAGCCGGGGGCGCAGCTGCTGGCGGCAGGGCTGCTGCTGTGGCCCTACCACGGCGAAATTTTGATGTATTCCAACCAGTGTGGCGTTGGGTTTGGCTACCTGCTGTGCGCGTTGGCATTGGCGCTGGCACTGCCGCACCTGCTGTGCGGCTGGCGGAACAGCCTGCCCGGTGCCTGCGGCGCAGTGGTCTGCCTGTGTTTTGCACTGGGGTTGTACGAAAGCTTTGCCCCAGTCTGGCTGACGCTGCTGTGCGCCGCCCTGCTGCTGGATGCTGCGGCAGCGGAACCCCACAGCCGAAAAGCCGGAAAGATATGGGGCAGCATTCTGCGCGGACTGTGGCCGCTGGCCGCGGCACTGGTGCTGCGCAAAGGGCTGGCCGCCCTGCTGTGCGCCGCAAACGGCGTGAGCGGGCAGGATGGCACGGCATCCAAAACGATCTTCTGGTTCCAGCGGGACAGCGTGCGGGCTGCAGTTGTGATCCCTGTGCGGGAATGGCTGACCAACTATCTGGCCCGTGCGTTTGGCATTCCGGCGCTGGCCTTGCTGGCACTTGCCAGCTGGGCGGTGGTGCTGTGGGTCCTGCGGCACCGCGGCGGCAATGGGCGGGCACTGTTTGCGGCGGGGCTGATTGTATCGCAGTTCTCGCTGGGCATCTTGCAGGGCACCGGTGCCAGATGGCCCGTGCAGTGCAGTGCTTTGCTGTGTTTGTGCCCTTTGCGGCCTGGCTGTGGCTGGCCCCGGCGCTGGACCGCGGCAAACAGGGCGGAGCCAAAGCCATCATTTGTGCCGCGCTGGCGGGGGCGATGCTGGCGGTGGAACTGATCTCCCTGACAGGGACGATACGATACAACCGCGACCGCTGGCAGTATGAAGAACGCTTGCTGATTAAAACAGCAGATGAACTGAATGACCTGGATCCGGCGGGCACCCTGCCGGTGGCCTTTGTGGGGCAGGCAGAATTAAGTCCTGAACTGCAGGACCGGCTGGTGATCCCGGCGGCAAACCCGGCGTATAAGGCCGCATACCTGATTTATACCGTGCTGGGCGGCCCGCTGGGGGACCTGGACCGGTACGAGAACCCGCAGACAATGGTCATCAACTGGGCGCAGGATGCCTTTGGCGGCAAAGAACAGATAGCCCTGCTGATGCAGCAGGTGGGCCGCCCCTGCGCCCTGGCGGATGCAGACCAGCAGGATGCCGCCGATACCCTGGCCGAGGCAGGCGAAGCCCCGGTTGGGGTAAGCCTGCAGGACGGATACCTGCTGGTGAACTTTACCGGATGGACCGCCGAATGACCGCAATACCCACGATACGAAACTACCATGGGAGGAGTGACCCCCTAATGTTGATCAGCCTGATCGTTCCATGTTATAACGAAGAAGAAGCCATGCCGCTGTTTTATCAGGAAGCGGCCCGTGTGGCGGCACAGATGGAAAAGAGCCACGGCGCAGAATTTGAGATCATTTTTGTGGATGATGGCTCCAAAGATGGCACCCTGCGCGTGCGCGGGAGCTGCACGATGCCGACCCGCGTGTGCGTTACGTTTCCTTCAGCCGCAATTTTGGCAAGGAAGCGGGCATTTATGCGGGCCTGAAAGCGGCCAAGGGTGATTATGTCGCCACGCTGGACGCTGACCTGCAGGATCCGCCTGCGCTGCTGCCGGATATGCTGGATGCCCTGCTGACCGGTGATTATGACTGCGCGGCTACCCGCCGCACCACCCGCGAGGGTGAACCCCCGGTGCGCAGCTGGTTTGCCCGGATGTTTTACCGCATCATCAATAAAATGTCGGATACCGAGATAGTAGACGGCGCACGGGATTTCCGCCTGATGAGCCGCCGCATGGTGGATGCCGTGCTGGAAATGTCGGAGTATAACCGTTTTTCCAAGGGCATTTTCAGCTGGGTGGGCTTTAAGACCAAGTGGTTTGCCTACCAGAACGTGGAGCGCGTGGCAGGCCAGACCAAGTGGAACTTCTGGAGCCTGTTCAAGTATTCCATTGAGGGCATTGTGGGATTTTCGACCCAGCCGCTGGTTATGGCGGCGCTGGCGGGCGTGATCTTCTGCCTGGCGGCATTTGTGGGCATTATTTTTGTTGTAGTGCGTGCTCTGATTTTTGGCGATCCGACCGCGGGCTGGCCCAGCATGGTCTGCATTATGCTGCTGTGCAGCGGCGTGCAGCTGTTCTGCCTTGGCATTGTGGGCGAGTACCTGGCCAAAACCTATCTGGAAGTGAAGCACCGCCCCATCTACATTACGCGGGAAACTGAGCAGGACCGCGATGAGCGCAAACCGGCACAGCAGAAATGAGCGCCATGCAGGATATGACCAAAGGCGGCGCGGCGGGGCACCTGCTGCGCTATGCCGTGCCGTTGATGCTGGGCAACTGGTTCCAGCTGGCGTATAACGCGGTGGATTCCATCATTGCGGGGCGGTTCATCGGCAAGGATGCCCTGGCGGCCGAGGGCATTGCGGGCCCGGTGATGAACCTGGTTATTCTGGGAATTACCGGTGTCTGCCTGGGGGCCGGGGTGCTGATGAGCGAGTTCTTTGGCGCAAAGGACGGCGAAAGCCTGCGCCGGGAACTGGCCACCACCGTGCTTTCCGGCACGGCGGCATGCACAGTGGTGGCATTGCTGGGGGTATTATTCACCCCGGCGATTCTGCAGGCCTGTGCGGTTCCGCGGGAGATTTTTGCAATCACGGCCATCTATCTGCGCATTACCTTTTTGGGGGCACCGTTCACCTGCTTTTACAATGCGTTGGCGGCGGGGTTCAAAAGTGTGGGCGATGCCCGAACGCCGCTGCGCTTTTTGATGGTATCGGCCATTTTGAACGCAACGCTGGACCTGATCTTTATCGGCGGGCTGGGCTTTGGCATTGTATGCTCCGCCATGACAACGGTGATTGCCGAAGCGTTCAGCGCCGTGTTGGCCGGGTGGTGGCTGTGGACCAAAACGCCGGAACTCTGCCCCCGGCGGGGCCAGTGGCGCGTTGACCGCAGTCTGCTGGGCCGTACGCTGCAATATGGCGGGGTATCCGCTTTGCAGCAGGCCGTGCAGCCAATCGGCAAAGTGCTCATCCAGGGGCAGGTGAATGCCTTGGGTGTGGAAGTGATCGCTGCATTCAATGCGGTGACGCGCATTGACGATTTTGCCTGCATCCCCGAACAGAGCATTGCCCAGGGCATTACCACCTATATTGCCCAGAACCGCGGCGCGGGCAGGCAAGACCGCATTAGACGCGGATTTGCGGTGGGCCTTGGGATGGAAGCCGCGTATTGGATGCTGATCGGCGGGGTGGTGACTCTGTTCAAGACCCCGCTGGCCGCAATGTTTGTGACAGGGGAGGGCGCTGACCGGGTGATCGCTTTGGCGGTGCAGTACCTGGGAACGATGGCACTGTTCTACCTGCTGCCCGCCATGACGAACGGATTCCAAGGGTATTACCGCGGCATGGGCAACATGCCGATGACTTTGCTGGGCACGCTGATCCAGACCAGCCTGCGTGTGGTGACGACCTGCATTTTGGCGCCGCGGATGGGAATGTATGGCATTGCCTTTGCCTGCGCCACCGGCTGGTGCGTGATGCTAATGGTGGAAGTTCCATTTTACTTTTGGCAAAAAGTGCGAAATGAATAACGGAAAGCATAAAGGCTCGAAGAAATCTTGGGCAATACCGCATAATTCTAAGTGCCGATACGGCGAGCGAGGTGCGGCAGCTGCCAAGCCAAAAGCGCAGATAATACTGGATGCTGCAAAGGTGAGCGCCGCCAGTGGCGGAAACAGCGAACCGAA
>ENA-OQCD01000043-OQCD01000043.1-human-gut-metagenome-genome-assembly--contig:-NODE-43-length-25481-cov-3.368423_pt1 | contig 25481 bp, 28 predicted proteins | sample MGYA00242755_ERZ504571 | MGnify/ENA primary metagenome ERZ504571 (study PRJEB26092, sample SAMD00036274) | human gut metagenome | host: Homo sapiens | study: EMG produced TPA metagenomics assembly of...
GCCAAGGGCTCCCTCTTTGAGGGAGCTGTCGCCGCAGGCGACTGAAGGAGTTATAAAAAAAGGCACCCGCAGTTTTGAACGCTGCGGGTGCCTTTTGGTTCACTGATATGTCTCGATGCTCACGCTGTTGATGGTGATGTCCTCACGGGGCTTCTGGTTTTCGTCCACGGCGGTCTGGCCGATGGCATCCACCACGTCCATACCCTCGTACACCTGCCCCAGCACGGTATCGGTGTAGTCAAGATAAGGCGCGCCGCCGACGGTCTGATAGGCCGAAACCACCTCTGCGCGGTAGCCGGCACTGTTCATCTGGTCCACAAGCTCCTGCGTCACCGACTGGTCTCCCCGGCAGCGTCTGCATCACGTAAAAAACGCTGGCGCACTCGCCGGAAGCATCGGTGCCCATACACAGCGCGCCAGAGTAGTGGTGCAGGCTGTCGGTGGTCTCAGCCGGGTAGCGGCTGCCGTTCCAGATGGTGTTGCCCCTGCCGTCGGCCCCCTGCCCGGCTTCCACCACAAAGCCGCTCTCCACGCGGGAGAAGGTCAGGCCGTTGTAGTAGCCTGCCTGCACAAGGCCTGCAAAGTTATCATAGGCCTGCGGGGCCTTGTCCGGGAAAAGCACCGCCTTGAACACACCTGCCGAGGTATCGAACACCGCAATGGTGTCCCCCGCCGCAGGGTGGGCAAACTGCAGCTCTGCCGATTCCACTGCCGGGCGTCGATCTTCTGGACTGTACTGCCGCCGCTGCCTTTGCCAAAGTGCAGAAAGCTCCCGGCACTGCAGCCCGTCAGCGCCAGCGCCGCTGCCAGCACAAACGCCGCCCATCTTTTTTTTTATGCATCATTTCCGCCCACGCTCCATACTCTATAGTAACCTGCACGGCACACCGTGCACAGAAGATTCAGAGGATAGTATATCATATTCTGCCGCAGAGTGCGAGAGCAAATGCGTGAAAATTTGCTGCACAATTTCTGTGCGAAAAAGCATCTTGACGAGCAGGCAAAAAAACGCTACACTATATGCAGGCCAAGCGGGCGGCGCACAAACAGCCCGTTTTATGACACGATACAGGAGACAATATCTATGTCTGACGAAATCAAGAACCCTAATACCGAAGAAGATCAGCCCGACCTGATGACCCTGGAGGATGAGGACGGCAACGAGATCACATTTGAGGTGATCGATGCGCTGGACCACAAGGGCGTGCATTATCTGGCTGCTGTGGAATACGCCGAGACCGAGGAAGAGGCTGAGAACGCTCAGCTGGTCATTCTGAGCGTTGGCGAGGATGATGAAGGCGAATATCTGGATGTTGTGGACGACGACGAGCTGCTGCTGGAGCTGGGCAAGCTGTTTGAAGAGCGCCTGAGCGACGAGTACGACATCGAAGAATAATTCCAGACAAATTACCCGGCAAAACTTCCTGCCCGGCTCGATTTGTTGCGGTTTATATGATCCTACTAATCATTCAACGGGAGCTTGGAGTTCCCCGGTGGATTGCAGACCTCCCCCGTCATGGGGCGACCATGAAGGCTCGATGAGGAAGCGCGAACCCGGAGACAGGGCACCCACCTGTCCGTAAGGGTAGGTTTGATTGACCGCAGACGACCGGGCGGGATCTTTTTATAGCAATCCATCCACCTCTGTCCTCTGCACTTTCTGCAGAGATGCAGTGTGTGGATTTTTTTATTATCTTGAAAGGATGTGCATTGCGGCATGAAGTCAGAACATCTGGTGGGCACCTCTATCCCCCGTTTTACCTTTGATACCCCCACCACACCGGGCAATGATTTTTACAAGCTGTGCGAAGGGGAGCACCCTCTTGTCATGATCTTCCTGCCTGCCTTTGACCACCCTGTCACGCGGGAATACCTGACCCGCTACCTGCAGACCCTGCCCAGACTGCGCGGCGTGCGGCTAGCCTGCGTGGTGCGTTCCTCTCCCCGCATGGTGGCAAAAGCCACGCAGGGGGCCGAGTTTCCCTTCACCCTCATCTGCGACGCGCCGGGGGGTGCTGTACGGCTACCTTGGCGTAGAACAGGCCCGCGGCATCCTGAGCTGGAGCTTTGCGGCCCAGCGCATCTACAAAGCGGCCAAAGAGCAGGGCTACCGCTACAACAGCAATGCTCCACAGCAGCTGCCGCTGACGCTGGTGGTGGGCCACATGGGTAAGATCCTGTTTACCCACTCCGGCCGCAGCCAGACCGACCTGCCGGAGGACTGCGCCGCCATCCGCGAGATCACCCGCGAGGTGGTGCGCACCATGGCCGAGGACCAGCGGCGTGCACACCCCCACTGCTCCGACGAGACGCTCACCCTGCCGGATCTGGTAGGCTGGGATGATCTTGACGGAAGCAGCCATTGACTCAAACCAGCAAAAGCACCTGTCATTGACCCTCTCAGGCGCTGACGCGCCAGCTCTCCCGAAGGGAGAGCTTTTTTACTTCTGGAGGACAGGCACAATAAAGCTCCCCCTTTCGGGGGAGCTGGCAATGCCGTAGGCATTGACTGAGAGGGTCATTCATCCGTTTCATCCGAAAACAGCCCCGGGATGCCGCACAGGGCTGCAATGCCCACCAGCGTGAACACGATGCGCGACCAGATGGATGCGCTGCCGCCCAGCAGCCAGCCCACAAAATCGAATTGGAACAGCCCCACAAGGCCCCAGTTGATGCCGCCCACGATCATTAAGATCAGACAGATTTTATAAAAGGTCTGCACAAAAAAGACCTCCTTCCTTTGCGGGCAGTATGCCCCGTGGGAAGGAGGTCTATGCATTTTTATCGGCTCACCCGTGCGCCGCCGCGGTCAGGCTGCGCCACGTACACCTGCTTCCAGCGCCGCTTTGCGGCCTGTGCAGCAGCCCGTGCGGCCCCTTCGTCCCGGAATACGCCGAACACCGCCGCACCGCTGCCGGTCATCAGGGCGGTGACAGCGCCATGCTCCCGCAGCAGGGCCTTGATGGCCCCGGTATCCTTTGCTCCGCTGCACTCTTCCAGCGCATTGCCGGCGGCGGCGCAAAGGGCATCCAGATCTCCGGCACGGATAGCGGCTTCCTGCGCTCCGCAGTCCGGGTGGACGCTGCTACCCACCCGGTCATAGGCCGCAAAGGCCTCCGGGGTGGAAACGCCGTAGTCCGGCATCACCACCGTGAACCAGCACTCCGGCACCGGCGGCAGCGCCTTGAGAAAATCGCCCACACCCTGCACCCGGCAGGTGCCGCCCATCAGGGCAAAGGGCACATCCGCACCGATCTTTGCGCCCAGTGCGCACAGCTCACTCATGGAAAGGTGCGCACCGTACAGCTCGTTCATGCCCACCAGAACAGCGGCAGCATCGGCACTGCCGCCCGCCATGCCCGCCCGCACCGGGGTATTTTTATAGATTGTGATGTCCACGCCCGCCAGAAGGCCGGTGTAGTCAAAAAAGGCCAGCGCTGCCTTGATGGCAGTGTTTTTGTTATTGGGGGCCACCAGACTGCCCGGCAGACGCAGGTTCAGGTAGGGGCTGCGGCGCAGCACCACCCGCTCGTACAGGGTAATGGCCTGCATGGTCATGTCCAGATCATGGTAGCCGCCCGGCAGAAGGCCCACAACGTCCAGCGCCAGATTGAGCTTTGCGGGGGCCAGAACGGTCACGCAGTTCAGCCTTGCCATTTGTTCCTCCTCAGATACCGTGATAGATGCCGTTTTCCTGCAGGAATTCCCCGGATGCGCCGGAGCGCTTCCTTCAGATGCTCCACGCTGTAGGCGTAGGAAATGCGGGCGTAGCCTTCGCCGGAAGCGCCAAAGGCGTCGCCGGGGATGATGGCCACATGCTTCTGTTCCAGCAGCTTCGTGCAGAAATCCTGACTGCTCATGCCCGTGCTCTTGATGCAGGGGAAGGCGTAGAACGCACCGCGCGGCTCAAAGCAGGTCAGGCCCATATCGTTAAAGGACTTCACCACAAGGCGGCGGCGCATATTGTACTCGTCGCGCATGCGGTCGATCTCGCCGTCGCACTCCTTCAGGGCGGTGATGGCGGCGTACTGGCTGGTGGTGGGGGCACTCATGATAGCACTCTGGTGGATCTTGGTCATGATCCGGATGATGGGTGCCGGGCCGCAGGCATAGCCCAGACGCCAACCGGTCATGGCGTAAGTCTTGGAGAAGCCGTTCACCACGATGGTGCGCTCGGCCATGCCGGGCAGGGTGGCAATGGAAACATGAGGCCGCAGGCCATAGTTCAGCTCTGCATAAATTTCGTCGGAGAGCACCATGATGTTGGTACCGCGCAGCACCTCAGCTACAGCTTCCAGATCCTCGCGCTCCATCACCGCACCGGTGGGGTTGTTGGGAAACGGCATGATGAGCAGCTTTGTCTTGGGGGTGATGGCTGCTTTCAGCGCATCGGCACGCAGGCGGAACTCGTCCTCCTGACGGCAGGCCACATGCACCGGCACACCGCCGGACAGGGTGGTGATGGGCTCGTAGCACACAAAGCAGGGCTCCGGGATGATGACCTCGTCCCCGGGCTGCACCAGCGTGCGGATGCACATATCAATGGCTTCGCTGCCGCCCACCGTGATGAGCACTCGTGCAGCGGGTCGTAGTGCAGGCCCATGCGGCGCTCCAGATACTTTGCCACCTCGGCGCGCAGCTCCTTCAGGCCTGCGTTGGAGGTGTAGCGGGTGCGGCCATGCTCCAGACTCTCGATGCCGGCTTCGCGCACGGCCCATGGCGTTTTGAAGTCCGGCTCGCCCACGCCCAGACTGATGCACTCGGGCATTTCGGCAGCCAGATCGAAAAATTTGCGGATGCCGGAGGGGCGCATGGCCTCAGCGGCAGGCGCGATCAGTTTATCGTAGTCCATCACAGCACCGTGCACTCTCTTTCATCGATTTCTTCGTCCTGATACAGGCGGCCCTCCTTTTTATAGGTGCGCAGCACAAAATGGGTGGCGGTGGACAGCACATCGTCCAGCGGAGAAAGGCGCTTTGCCACGAACAGAGCGATCTCCTGGAAGGTCTGGCCCTTGATCACCAGCTGCAGGTCGTAGCCGCCGCTCATCAGCAGCACGCTCTCCACCTCGTCAAAGGCGGCAATGGTGGCTGCGATCTCGTCAAAGCCGCGGCTCTTCTTGGGGCTGACGTTCAGCTCGATGACGGCCTCCACACGGTTCACACCGGCCTTTTCCCAGTCCACAAGGGTCTTATAGCCCTTGATGATGCCCTGCGCCCGGGCCAGATCGATCATTGCCGCCACCTCGGCGGGGGATTTATTCAGCATCGTGGCGATATCCTCAATGGGCAGCCGCGCATTGTCTTCCAGGATCTTCAAAAGCTGTTCCATAGTATTTTGCTCCTTCTCAGCCCGTAATCGGGAAATAAATTATCTATAAGTATAGCACAAGCTGTAAAAGATTGCACCCGATTTTTGGGATAGAATGTCTTTTTCCCCTCGTGTCTGTTCTTTTTTACAAAAAGTGTGTTCAAATTTTGCCAAATCTGCTATACTGGAAGAGTAAGAGTGTGCCGGAACGCTTGCGGCACCGTTCATCAAAAGGAAAACGAGGGTGGAAACGATGAAAGCATTCATTACCGTCATTGGTCACGATACCGTGGGCGTTGTTGCCAAGGTCGCTGGTCTGTGCACCGAACTGAACATCAATATCGAGGACGTGACCCAGAGCATCCTGCAGGGCATGTTCGCCATGATCATGCTGGTGGATATCAGCAACTGCAATGTGAGCCACGAAGAGCTGCACAAGCGCACCGACGCGCTGGCTGCCGAGATGGGCATGCAGATCAATGTTACCCGTCAGGAAGTTTTTGATGCCATGCACACCATCTGATGGAGGGAGTACACAGCTATGAGTATGTTTAATACCGGTGACATTCTCGAGACCATCGAGATGTTCACTCAGGACAATCTGGACGTGCGCACCGTCACCATGGGCATCAGCCTGCTGGACTGCATCGACCCAGACCCGAAGAAGGCGTGCGAGAACATCTATAACAAGATCACCACCAAGGCCGCAAACCTTGTGCCCACGGTGGAGCATATCAGTGCCGAGTACGGTATTCCCATCATCAACAAACGCATCAGTGTCACACCCATCGCCATGCTGCTGGGTGCCTGCCCGGATGCCGACCCTGTGGAGTTTGCAAAAACTCTGGATGCCGCCGGTAAAAAGGTGGGTGTAAACTTTGTGGGCGGCTACAGTGCTCTGGTGCACAAGGGCTTTTCTGCCGGTGACCGCCGCCTGATCGAGTCCATTCCCCGCGCACTGGCCGAGACCGACATCGTGTGCAGCTCGGTGAACATCGGCGCCACCAAGGCAGGCCTGAACATGGACGCCGTCAAGCTCATGGGCGAGGCCGTCAAGAAGGCCAGTGAGCTGACGGCTGATCGTCAGTGCATCGGTGCCGCAAAGCTGGTGGTGTTCTGCAACGCACCGGAGGACAACCCCTTCATGGCCGGTGCATTCCACGGCCCCGGCGAGCCGGACTGTGAGATCCACGTGGGCGTTCCGGTCCCGGCGCTGTGCGCGCTGCACTGGCCCGCCTGCCCAAGGATGCCCCCATCGACGAGGTGGCAGAGCTGGTCAAGCGCACCGCCTTCAAGATCACTCGCGTGGGCCAGCTGGTGGCCAATCTGGCTTCTCAGGCACTGGGTGTGCCCGCCGCATCATTGATCTTTCGCTGGCACTACCCCCGCCATTGGCGACAGTGTGGCCAACATTCTGGAAGAGATGGGCCTTGAGACTTGCGGTTGCTGCGGCACCACCGCCTGTCTGGCCCTGCTGAACGATGCCGTGAAAAAGGGCGGCGTGATGGCCTCCAACCATGTAGGCGGTCTGTCCGGTGCCTTCATCCCGGTCAGCGAGGATGCCGGCATGATCCACGCCGCCGAGACCGGATGCCTGACCATTGAAAAGCTGGAAGCCATGACCGCCGTCTGCTCGGTGGGCATCGATATGGTCATCATCCCGGGCGACACCACCCCGGCTGTCATCAGCGCCTGATCGCTGACGAAGCCGCCATCGGCATGGTGAACAGCAAGACCACCGCCGTGCGCGTCATTCCCGCCATTGGCCGCAAGGCCGGCGAGGTGCTGGACTTTGGCGGTCTGCTGGGCTATGGCCCCATCATGGCCGTGAACCAGCACGACCCGTCCGTGTTCATCAACCGCGGCGGCCGCCTGCCTGCCCCCATGCAGTCGCTGAAGAACTAAAGGACCCTCTCAGTCATCTCGCATACGCTCGATCGCCAGCTCCCCCGAAAGGGGGAGCTTTTTTCAAACCGAAAGCAGGTGTTTCCTATGAAACCGAACATCGTTCCCAAAAATGGCGATATGCTGCCTCGTGCACGCGAGCTGCGCCGCGAAATGACGCCGCAGGAAAGAAAGCTATGGTATCAGTTTTTGCGCCGCTACCCGGTAAAAATTTATAAGCAGCGCATCATTGAATCTTTTATTGCTGATTTTTACTGTTCTCGCGCACAACTGGTCATCGAATTGGATGGAGCACAACACACCACCGAACAAGGGCTTCTGTATGACCGTGAACGGAGCAGCATCTTTTCGCAGTACGGCTTGGATGTTCTTCGTTTTTCTAATTATGAAGTGGATCTTCAGTTTGAAGCAGTCTGTGAAAAAATCCATCAGACGATTCAATCTCGCCTTTGAAGCTGCACTTTCCCGGTATATGCACAAAAGCTCCCCCCTCGGGGGAGCTGGCATTGCGCAGCAATGCCTGAGAGGGTTCGTTCTTTCCTGAATAAATTCTTTTCAACAGGCCCATCCTCTGGATAACATTTCCAGAAGAAGGGTCTGTTTTTATGTTATCCAGAATGCTTACACGTTCTCAAATGGCTCTGCTCTGCCTTGGCCTGTTTCTCGCCCTTGCTCTGTGTGGCGCATGGCAGGCATTTGCATGGGGCCGCACCCAGCTGGACACCGGGGCGCTGGTGTGCGCCGACACCCTGCGCCTGCACATCCGGGCTGAGAGCGATTCCATTGCCAGCCAGAGCGCAAAGCTCCATGTGCGGGATGCCGTGCTTGCCTATCTGGACACCGCCTGCCCGGCACGGAGCAAACCGGAAGCGATCGCCTGGGCGGCGCAGCATCTATTTGAGCTGCAGCTCACGGCCCGGCACGCGCTGGCAGAGCTGAACATCCGTACGCCGGTGCGGGTGCAGCTGGTAAATATGTACTTTGCCACCCGGTGCTATGGTTCCGGCACTCTTCCCGCCGGGCGGTACGACGCTTTGCGCATCGATCTCGGTGCCGGAAAAGGCCGCAACTGGTGGTGCGTGCTCTACCCGGGCCTGTGCCGCTCTGCCTGCGGCAGCTATGCCCAGCCTGCCGAAAACGACCTTGTGTGCGGGGAGTACATCCTGCGCTTCAAAGTGGTGGAGTGGGTGCAGCAGCGCACCGCCCGCCGGGAGGACGTGGTGCTGCTTGGGTAACGCCCGGCGCTTTCGCCGCATAGCATAGGGCGAAAGGAGCGTGTGATCATTATGGCGATCCCTGCTTATTATTCCCTGCTCCAGCGCGGCTCCTCCGGGCCGGACGTAGCTCTTGTGCAGACCTGGCTCAACGGTGTGCGCGATGCCTGCACATGGTACGGCGAGCTGAAGGGCCGATGGAAAATTCGGCATTTCCACCGAGAACGCCGTGAAGGAGTTCCAGCTGAAAAACAAGATGAATGTGGACGGCAAGGTAGGCGCGAACACATGGAACGTGCTCTACACCCGCTACACGGCCAAGCACGGCCTGCATGTGCCCTACCCCGGCATTGCCCTGCGCAGCGGCTCTTCCGGCGGCACGGTGCGTCTGGTGCAGCAGAAGCTCAATTCGCTGGGTGAACGGCTGAACGCCGACGGCAGGTTCGGCGCGGCAACGGCAGCGGCTGTGCAGCGGTTCCAGCGCCGCAACGGCCTTACCGCCGACGGCGCGGTCGGCGAAGGAACATGGGAGAAGATGTTCTGATTTAAGGGAAGCGAACTCCTTCAGTCACGGCTTGCGCCGTGCCAGCTCTCTCAAAGAGGGAGTCTCTGGCAAAACCGGAAGCTTTTCCGCACTGCCAAAGGCCCCATCCCCGAGGGGGCTGGCATCGCGCAGCGATGACTGGGGGAGTTTTCCTTGCCCCCACCCCCGCCCTGCTGTATAATAAAGAAAACTCTGAAAAGGCGGTGTTTCCGTTTGCGTTTTCTGCATCTTTCCGACCTGCATCTGGGCAAGCGGGTGTGCGAGTTCTCCATGCTGGACGACCAGCGGTACATTCTGGAACAGATCCTTTCCCTGCTGGATAAAACGCCCGTGGACGGTGTGCTGCTGGCGGGCGACCTCTACGATAAGCCCGTTCCCCCTGCCGAAGCCGTGCGCCTGCTGGACTGGTTCCTCACCCAGCTGGCCGAACGCAGCTGCCGGTGTTCGCCATCAGCGGCAATCACGACTCCGCCGACCGCATCGCCTTTGGCTCTGCCCTGCTGCAAAACAGCCGGGTGTACGTCAGCCCGGTGTTCTCCGGTGCGCCGGTGCCCATCCCTCTCACCGACGAGTACGGCACGCTGGACGTGTACCTTCTGCCCTTCCTCAAGCCCGCCATGGTGCGGCATGTCTGGCCGGACGAGCCTGTGGAGAGCTACAACGATGCCCTTGCCTGCGTGCTGCGCCACTGCCCGCCGGACCCGGCCCACCGCAGCGTGCTGGTGGCCCACCAGTTCGCAGCCGGTGCCGCCTGCTGTGAGAGCGAGGAAGTCTCGGTGGGCGGTGTGGACAGCGTGGATGCCAGCCTGTTCGATGCCTTTGACTACGTGGCGCTGGGCCACCTGCACAGCCCCCAGAAGGTGGGCCGCGATGCCGTGCGCTATTGCGGCACCCCGCTGAAATACTCCTTTTCGGAAGCAGGCCAGCACAAGAGCGCCACCTTTGTGGAGTTCGGTCTCAAGGGCGAAGTTTCCATCACCACCGCGCCGCTTACCCCGAAGCACGACCTGCGGGAAGTGCGCGGCAGCTACATGGAGCTGACCGACCGCCGCAATTACGACGGCACTGCGGTGGACGACTACCTGCACATTACCCTGACCGATGAGCAGGACGTGCCGGACGCACTGGCCCGCCTGCGGGTGATCTACCCGAACCTGATGCGGTTGGACTACGATAATCTCCGCACCCGGGAAGATCAGGAGATCACCGCACCGGAGCGCGCCGAGAGCATCACCCCGCTGGAGCACTTCTCGGCGTTCTACCAGCTGCAGAACAATCAGCCGCTGACGGCGGAGCAGGCGGCATTCTGCCAGCAGCTCATTGAGGAGATCTGGAAGGAGGGCGAGGACGCATGAGACCGCTGAAGCTCACTCTTTCGGCCTTTGGCCCCTATGCCGCCGAAACGGTTCTGGAACTGGCAAAGCTGGGCAGGGGCGGCTTATACCTTGTCACCGGCGACACCGGAGCAGGCAAGACCACCCTGTTCGATGCCATTACATATGCGCTGTACGATCATTCCAGCGGCGGCGTGCGCGAGGGCGCCATGCTGCGCTGCAAATATGCTGATCTTAAAACGCCCACCTTTGTGGAGCTGGAATTTGAGGTGAACGGCCAGCGCTATACCGTGCGCCGCAACCCGGAGTACCAGCGCCCCAAAACCGCGGCGAGGGCATGACCACCGAGAAAGCGGATGCCACCCTCACCTATTCCGATGGCCGTCCGCCGGTGACCAAAGCCAAGGATGTGACTGCCGCCGTGCAGGAGATCATCGGGCTGGACTACAGCCAGTTCTGCCAGATCGCCATGATCGCGCAGGGTCAGTTCACAAAGCTGCTCAACGCTTCCACCGAGGAGCGCAGCCGCATTTTCCGCAAGCTGTTCCGCACCCAGCGCTATGCCCGGCTGCAGGAGCGCCTGCAGGCCGAAAGCGCCGCCCTCAGCCAGCAGCGCACCACCCAGAATGCAAAGCTGGACAGTCTGCTCTCCGGCATCCGGTTTTCTCCCGACGACCCGGATGCCGATGCCCTTGCCGCACTGACGCCCAGACCGAGCCGGAGACGGCCCTTGCCCTGCTGGAAGGTCTGCTGGCCCGCCAGCAGGCCGCGCAGGAGACCGTTGCTGCTGCCCTCAAGGACACCGAAGCCAAGCTGGACGAAGTACAACGTCAGCTGGGTGCTGCCCAGCAGGCCCGACAGCTGGCCGCACAGCTGGCCGCAAAGCAGGCAGAGCTTACCGCTGCCCTGCCTGTGCTGGAAGCTGCCCGTGCCGAGAGCGCCCGCCACGCAGGCGATGCCGCCCAGCTGGATGTTCTTGCCGGACAGGTGACGCAGGCGCAGACGGCCCTTGCCGCCTACAATGAGCTGGATGCCCTGTGCCATCAGCAGCAGGCCGCGCGGGATGCTGCCCAGCTGGCCGCTGCCAAGGCAAAAGCGAAACGCACCCAGCTGGCCGCACTGGACACAGCGCTGGCCGCTGCTGAAAAGGAGCTGACCGCGCTGGAAGATGCTCCCACCCGGCTGCTGGCCTTGCAGAACCGGGAAAAGGAGCTGGCCCAGCGCAGCACCGCCCTTACCACCCTGAACCAGCGGCTTGCCGCCTGCCAGCAGCAGGCACAAAAGGCCCACCGTGCGCAGGATGCCTACCGCACTGCCGCCGAAGCCAAGGAGCAGGCCCATGCCCGGCGGGATGCGCTGGACAAAGCCTTTCTGGACGCACAGGCCGGACTGCTGGCGCAGGCGCTGGCCGAGGGTGCGCCCTGCCCCGTGTGCGGCAGCGTCCACCACCCGGCAAAGGCCCAACTGCCCCACACAGCCCCCACGCAGGCGCAGGTGGATGCCGCCAAGCAGGAAGCCGAAAAGGCCGATGCACTGGCCCAGACTGCCAGCACTGCCGCACAGAGCGCCCTTGCCGCAGCCGACGAAGCCCGCCGCTCCCTGCGCCGGGATGCCGAGAGCCTATTGCCAGAGCGCTTCACTTCCCCCGGATGGACGGTACAGCTGACCTTCAAGGGGATGACCGCTGTCCTGACGGAAGAAGCCTGTGCCCTGCACGCAGCACAGGCCGAGTGTGTCGCCGCGCTTCGGCAGGCCGAAGCAGACTGCGCCCGCCGCACCGCATTGGAGGCCGACCGTCAGGCAAAAAGCTGCCAGCGCCCGGCACTGGAACAGGCCACCGCTGAAGCTGACAGCACCGCCGCCGCGCAGAATGCCAGCGCCGATGCGCTGGAACAGCAGGCCGCTGCCGCTCGTGCAGCCCTGCCCTACCCGCAGCGGGCCGAGGCACAGGCCGCGCTGGATGCATTGGAAGCCAGCCGCACCGCCCTGCGCACCGGCATGGAGCAGGCTCAGCATTCCCTCAAACAGGCAGAGCAGGCCTATGCCGCTGCCAAAGCCGCTGTGGATGCCCTGCAGACCCAGCAAGCCACTGCCGAAACCGCCGGGCCTGCCCAGCCGCTGGAATTTTTACAGGCAGAACAGGCCCGCCTTGCCGCCGCCCGCACTGCCCTGCGGGAGCAGGCCCAGCAGCTGGCCGCACAGCGGCTGCCCAACCGTGCAGCCGCTGAAAAATACCGCACCGCTGCCGAAGCGCGCACTCAGCTTGAACAGCGCTGGCAGTGGGTGAGTGCCCTTGCCGCCACGGCGGGCGGCACCTTGACCAGCAAACAGAAGATCAAATTGGAAGCCTACATCCAGATGAACTATCTGGACCGCATCCTGCGCCACGCCAACACCCGCCTGATGCAGATGACCGCCGGGCAGTACGAGCTGGAGCGCATTGGTGCCGAGAACCAGCGCAGCCAGTCCGGCTTGGACCTTGGCATCATCGACCACTACAACGGCACCCGCCGCAGCGTCAAGACCCTTTCCGGCGGCGAAAGCTTCAAGGCATCGCTGGCGCTGGCACTGGGCCTTTCGGACGAAGTACAGAGCGCGGCAGGCGGCATCCGTCTGGACACGCTCTTCCTCGACGAGGGCTTCGGCAGTCTGGATGACGAATCGCTGGAACAGGCCATGCGCGTACTTGCAGGGCTGACCGAGGGCGACCGGCTGGTGGGCATCATCTCCCACGTAGGTGCTCTGAAAGACCGCATCGACCGACAGGTGGTGGTGCGCAAAGCCCGCACCGGCGGCTCTACCGTAGAACTGATCGTGTAAAACGCCGCAGGCCTCTTTATAAGTTGCGTCTTTTCGGGGCATCCTATGGGCGGAGGTGATTTTCCAATGAGCTTGACGCCCTTTATCCGCCACGAGCTGGAACACCAGCCCGGCACTACCGCCGCACCGGAAAACAGCTGCACCCGCTGCAGCCCGCCGCTAGGCAGGGAGCCGGATCCCTGTTGCCCGGCGACCCCGCTGCCCCCGGCACACAGGTGCCGCCGCAGATCGAAACACCGGGCCAGACCCCGCACCCGGACACAAACAGCGCCCCGCAGGGTGTGCCCATGACCAACGGCACCCCGGCCGCCTGTTACCAGAAGACGCCCGGGAATTTTTGGCCGGGGATGTGCAGACCAGCGTGATGGCCCACTATGCACCCGGACTGTTCAGCACAGACCAGCACACCCATTCCTGCCATCCGGCCCCGGACGAGGATGCTTCTCAGGTGCTGAGCCTTGTGGACTGGCGCGAGGATGCACCTTACGGCTAACAAAAATTTTTTTTCAAATTATTTTTGCTCTACCTGTTGAAATCTGCGTCCGCTTCCCTTATTATGGTAGCAAACAAAGATAAAGGCAGGTTTTGCATCATGGCAGAGATCAAATATGAAGTTGTTCAGCGCATTGCAGTTCTCTCGGAGCGTCCCCGCGGCTGGGAGCGTCAGCTGAACCTCATCAGCTGGAACGACGGCGAACCCAAGTACGACATCCGCGACTGGTCCCCGGACGGCACCCGCATGGGCAAGGGCATTTCCCTGAGCCACGACGAAATGGCCATCCTCAAGGGCCTTCTGGACGAGCTGGAGCTGTAAGCATGGGCGGCCGCGAAGAGTTTTTGCAGATCTGGCAGCAGCACATCACCCGCCCCGGCAGCGAAAAGCTGCTGGACTGGCTGGACCATAAGACCGATTTCTTTACGGCACCGGCCTCCACCCGGTTCCACGGTGCGTGTGAGGGCGGGCTGTGTATGCACAGCCTGAACGTCTACCATGCGCTGCACGATACCTTTTTTGCCGAGGGCGACAGCGAGGAGACCTTTGCCATCTGTGCACTGCTGCACGATCTGTGCAAGGCCAACTACTACAAGCCCGGCACCCGCAACGTGAAAAACGAAGCCACCGGCCAGTGGGAAAAGGTGCCCAGCTACAGCGTGGAGGATCTGTTCCCCTACGGCCACGGCGAAAAGAGCGTATTCCTCATCGAGCGGTTCATGAAACTGCACATCGAGGAAGCCGTTGCCATCCGCTGGCACATGGGCGGCTTTGACGATGCGGCCCGGGGCGGCTGCTTTGCCATCTCGGAAGCCTACGACAAGTATCCCCTTGCTGTCAAGCTGCACATCGCTGATCTGGAAGCCACCTATCTGATGGAGCACCGCACCAGCGCTGTGCGCTGAAAAAACAAAAATACCCGGACAGGCATAGCAGTGCGATACTGCAGCTGTCCGGGCTTTGTTTTGTTTATTTTTGCGCTCGGCCTTATTCTGGTACATTTTTACGTCCGCTTGACGGATGGCCTCGGTGAGTGGATGCACACCGCACACACCGCCAACACTGGCCGAAAGCTCCAGCTCCGGGTAGCCTTCCACTCTGGCACTGGCCGCAGCCTCCCGCACGCGCTGTATCACATGTTCCCCGGGCCGGATGTGCGGCACCAGCAGCAGGAATTCATCGCCGCCATAGCGCACCAGCACATCGGTCTGGCGCAGGTTGCTCAGGATGGACTGTGCCACGCTCTGCAGGGCCTTATCGCCCACCAGATGGCCGAACCGGTCGTTGACCTCCTTGAAGCGATCCACGTCGATCATCACTACGCCTTCCACCTGTTCGCTCTCCGCAAGGAAGCACTCGAAGTACTGGCGGGAGTATGCCCCGGTCAGCGAATCCACAAAGGCACTGCGGTCAAAGTTGGAGCCGCGGTCCAGCAGCATCCGGCGGCCGCCCATATCCAGCCAGCGTCCGTCCGAAAGCTTGGACACCATTTCCAGCACGCAGCCGCGTCCGCCCACTTCCACATACTTTGCCATGACAAAATAAGCCTGATCGTCCTTGAACTCGATCTTGTTCAGGGATTCCTTGCGGGCAAGGGCCTTACTGGAAATGCAGTTTTCGCACCGGCCCGATTTGTTCCACACCATGTGGCAGGTGCCGGGCATCTCGGTCAGCCGGCCATCCTTGCCCAGGCTCAGCACCTTGGTGCTTTCCGGGTCCACCAGACGCACGATGTCAAAAATGCCCTTCAGGCGTTCCAGCAGTGCTTCCGGCTGGTCGCTGTTCACATCGCCCAGCATCAGCTCCTGCAGGCGGGCATGGTCATCTGTGATCTGGCCCACCACGCTTACGCAGTGGCGCACACCGGCGCGGCTCCACATGGTGTGCATCACCAGCCGGTGCAGCCGGTATTCCTGATCCACCGCGATCAGCACCAAGAATGCGGCATCCGGCTCTTCCGGCGTTGCGGCTGCAATGGCATCCAGCAGCTTGCGGCGGTCCTTGCCGGAGAGAAATGTCAGGCCCATGCCCTTATCAAAGTCCAGCTTCTGGGTTCGGTTGACCGGGTCCTCGTAGCGGTTCACCACAGTCACGCTGCCGCTGAGTATATCGTAATCGAACTGAATACCGCCGCGCTGCTCGGCATAAAAAGCGGTGCGCTCCCGTTCCAGATCCAGCAGGCGCTGGGCACGATCCTCACGGGGCAGAGCTTCGCGGTGCACGGATCTCCTCCGAAAGGCGACGGGTCTCGTGGCGGAAACCGCGGTCATACTCCGAGCGCTGCAGCTCTGTGCGCAACAACTCCGAGGATTCTTTCAGGCATTCCATCAGCAGCGGATTGAAGCTGCCGCACTCGCCGTGCAGGATCATGTCAACGGCCTTTTCGTGGCTGTAGGACTGCTTATAACAGCGCTCGCTGGTCAGTGCGTCGTACACATCGGCCAGTGCCACCACCTGTGCTGCAATGGGGATCTCGTCGCCCTTGAGCCTGTCCGGGTAGCCGCCGCCGTCCCACCGCTCGTGGTGCCAGCGGCAGATAGCGTGTGCCACCTTTACCAGCGGTTCGTCCTGCCCGATGGCAAGCCCCTTCAGGATCCTGGCACCCTCGGTGGTGTGGGTCTTGATGGTGGCGTACTCTTCCTCGGTCAGGCGGCCGGGCTTGTTCAGGATTTCTTCCGGGATCATGATTTTGCCGATATCGTGCAGCGCCGATGCTGTGCTGATCAGCGAGATATCACTCTCATCCAGCTGGTAGCGGTCCGTCTTCTGCGCCAGCTGATGCAGGAGCAGGCCGGTCAGGGTGCGGATGTGCAGCACATGCTGGCCGCTCTCGCTGTTGCGGAACTCCACCACATGGCTCAGAATGTTGATCATCAGCACACCGTTGTGCTCTTTTTCGTATACCTGATCGGTCACAAGGCGGGTAAGGCGCTTCTGCTTTGCGTAAAGCATGAGCGCATTCTTCACCCGGCGCAGCACCATGACCCGCTCGAACGGGCGGCGGATGTAATCGGCCACGCCCATATCATAGGCGCGCTCGACGCTTCGGGTGTCCTCTGCCGCGCTGATCACAATGACCGGGATCTCCTCCTGCCATGCATAGCACTGCATCACCCGCAGCACATCAAAGCCGTCCATTTCCGGCATGATCAGGTCCAGCAGCACCAGCGCGATATCGGTGCGTCTGCGCAGAATTTCGATCGCGCGCAGGCCGTTCTCGGCTTCCAGATATTCGTAGCCCTCGCCCAGAATCTCCTTGAGCATGGCGCGGTTGATCTCCGAGTCATCCACGATCAGTATTTTCTGTTTTGGTTCCATCTCAACCGCTCCTCGCTCCTGTACTTCCGGCCGCAGGGTCTTCCGTTCCTACCGGACCACAAAAAAAGCTGCTGCAACAGCTTTGCGCTTTGCAGCAGCTTTTCATTTCACTCATATCTGCTTTTTTTTGCAGGTCATCCAGCTTTCCGTCATGCGCCCATCATATCGTCGAACCAGTTCATCAGCTCCACCGAGAGGTGCTCCAATCTGGTCTGGGGCTTCCAGTCCGGCTGAGCAGGCTGCGGAGCCTCCGGCCCGGGCTGTGGGGGCTGTTCGGCCTCCGGCTCCGGCCGCGGACTCTGCGCTGCCGATGGTTCCGGCTGCGGGGGCGTATGCGCCGCAACCGGCACAGGCCGCACAGCTTCCGCATGGCGGGCCAGCTCCTGACGCAGCTGCTCTGCATGAGCGCCCGCGCACTCAGCCTCCTGCCGCGCCTGCTCACAGGCCGCTTCCAGCTGGGCATTTTCCTGCCGCAGCGCGGCCATCTGCCGTTCACAGGCAAACAGACGGGTCTGATAGCGCAAAATTTCCGCACTGGCCGCTGCCAGCTTTCGGTTCATCTGCTCCCAGCTGGGCACACACCGCCTTGGGCGGCTCTGCCGGAGCCTTTGCCGCGGCAGACTGGCACAGCGCTGCCGCGAACCATTGTTCTGCTGCCTGCCCTGCGCCATGGTGTCCCTCCGATCCATCCGATACGCCTGATCCGCTTATGACGGCCAGCCTTTTATCTGCGCTTGTTCAGCATGGCCATCAGCTGGTCGTAATAGCCATTATCGCTGTTGTCCTCTTCCACGGGCTTTTCAGCAGTGGGTGCCGGTGCAGCGCCGCCTGCGGCAGAAGCTGCCGGGCTTGCAGTCTCGCTGCTGAACACAGCAGACGGAGTGGACTGTGCGCCGCCCATTGCATTGCTGATGCTGCTGCGCAGGTCGCTTGCGCTCTTGTTGTCAAAACCGGTAGCAACCACGGTCACACGCATCTCGTCCGAGAGGTTCTCGTCGAACGCAGTACCCCAGATGATGTTTGCATCGGGATGTGCGCTCTGGGTAATGAGACCTGCTGCGGTCTCCACATCCTCCAGACCGATGTCCGGGCTGGAAGTGATGTTGATGATCACGCCGTGTGCACCGGCAATGCTGGTCTCCAGCAGCGGAGAAGAAATAGCAGCCTTTGCGGCGTTCTCGGCCTTGCCTGCGCCCTTGGCGCTGCCCACGCCCATGTGTGCGTAGCCGGCATCCTTCATGATGGAGCGCACGTCGGCGAAGTCCAGGTTGATGAAGGCAGGCACATTGATCAGAGCGGAAATGGACTCAACGCCCTGACGCAGCACGTTATCGGCTGCCTGGAAGGCATTCATCAGGGTGATCTTTTCCTGGCTGATCATCTTCAGGCGCTCATTGGGAATGACGATCAGACTGTCCACATGCATGAGCAGGTTTGCAATGCCCTGCTCTGCCAGACCCATCTTGCGCTTGCCCTCAAAGGAGAAGGGCTTGGTGACGATGCCAACGGTCAGGATGCCCAGATCATGTGCCACCTCGGCCACAACGGGTGCTGCACCGGTGCCGGTTCCGCCGCCCATACCGGCAGTGATAAACACCATCTGGGAACCCTTGAGCGCATTTGCGATCTCGTCCTTGCTCTCTTCAGCGGCGCGCTGGCCGATCTCGGGGTCTGCACCGGCACCGCGGCCCTTGGTCAGCTTGGAACCCAGCTGCACCTTGGTGGCAGCGTGGTTCTTGGCCAGAGCCTGCTGGTCGGTGTTCATTGCGATAAATTCGACGCCCTGCAGGCCGTCGCTGACCATGCGGTTGACAGCGTTGCCGCCGCCGCCGCCCACGCCGATCACCTTGATCGTCGTAACGTTTTCGTCCATTTCTTCATCGAGCATGAGTGCCATAACTTTGTCCTCCATCGGATTTTATCGTAAAACTGCGCATAGCGCACAGAAATTATCTGCTTACACTTATATAACTGTATCGTATCATCTTTTTGCCCTGAATGCAAGTCAATTTTGCTTTTTTGAAGGTGTTTTTTTCTCGCTGGCGCTTTCCCGCGGCATTTCCCGCTCAATTTGGGCACCAAGTTCCGCCAGCATCTGTGCAAAACCGGCATATCCGCGGTCGATGTAACCGGTGTCGGTAATGCGGCTCCGTCCCCTTGCCGCCAGCGCGGCCACCACCAGTGCCGCGCCTCCGCGCAGGTCCGCAGCCCGTGCACACGCGCCCTGCAGCTGCCGCACCGGCCGGATGTCCAGTGTGCGTCCCTGCACCTGCACAGCGGCTCCAAAAGCCGCAAAACCCTCTGCACAGCCGAATCTCCGCTCAAACACCACATCCTCGATGCTGCTGGCGCTGTCGGCGGCAAGCATGGCAGCAGCAAGCAGCGGCGCTGCGTCTGTTGCCAGTGCCGGGTATACCCCGGTAAACACTCTGCCCGCGCCGTGCAGCGCGCCCAGCCGGGTAATGACCGCACTTTCCGGCCCTGTTTCTACCCTGCAGCCCATTTGTGCCAGAATTTCCAACAGCGGTGCGTAGGTCTCCGGCCTGCAGCCAGTCAGTTCCACCCGGCCTCCTGCCGCCGCGCAGGCACAGGCAAGGGTGGATGCCACGATGCGGTCGGCCATGGGCGCAAAGCTGCAGCTATACAGCATTCGTCTGCCCTGCACCCGGATGGTGCTGGTGCCCGCGCCCTGTACACAGCCGCCGCAGCGGTTCAGGAATGCTGCCAGATCGCTGATCTCCGGTTCTCGTGCGGCCCCGCGCAGGACCGTCTCGCCCTGCGCCGCAGCTGCTGCCAGAAGCAGGGTCTCGGTAGCACCCACGCTGGGGAACCCAAGTGTGATGTCCGCACCGTGCAGTCCGGCAGGCGCTGTCAGGATCAGCCTTGCCCCCTCCTCCCGGCAGTGCACGCCCATCTGCGCAAGGCCGGAAAGGTGCAGGTCCACCGGCCTTGCACCAATGCGGCACCCGCCGGGCAGCACCGTTTCCACCCGGCCAAGCCGCGCCAGAAGCGGTGCGCAGAACAAAATGGATGCCCGCATCCGCGCGGCGGCTTCCGGCGCAAGGCGGCAGGTGGAAGGCACGCCCTGCACCGTGATGTCGCTGCCCTGCCAGCGGGCCGTGCAGCCCGCACCCTGCAAAAGCTCCACGCTGGTGTCCACATCCGCAAGATGCGGCACCTGCAGAAAACGCACCGTGCCATTGCACAAAAGGGCCGCTGCCAGCAGCGGCAGCACGCTGTTTTTGGCTGCCGGGATGTGTACTGTGCCGTTCAGCGGCATGCCGCCTGTGATGATAAGATCTCCGCCCATGCAAAAAGCCCCCGTTCCGCAAAAGATACCTCATGCTATGCGGCGCGAAGGCTTTTTGTTTATTTTGTCTGCAGTTGTGTCATTTGTTTGTCCAGTTATTTGTAGCTGAACCGGCAGAGGATGCTGTCGTTTTATGGCAGGGAACGCCCGGTTTATGTCTCCCCGCGGGACACCGACAGCACGATGCCCATTTCGCCCAGCAGCATCATCAGACTGGTGCCGCCGGAGGAAAAAACGGCAGGCTGATGCCGGTATTGGGGATGGTGTTGGTGACTACCGCCATATTCAGCACTGCCTGCAGGGCCACCTGCACCACAAAGCCCACTACCAGCAGCGCACCGAACCGGTCCGGTGCATGCGCCGCCAGCGTGATGCCCCGCCACAGCAGCAGCGCAAACAGCAGGATCACCGCGCAGGCTCCCACAAAGCCAAGCTCCTCGCACAGGATGGAAAAGATGAAGTCGTTCTGCGGTTCGGGCACGAACAGGTGCTTCTGGCGGCTGCTGCCAAGGCCAAGGCCCGCCGCACCCCCGGAGCCGATGGCATACAGGCTCTGGATGGTCTGGTGGCCGTCGCCCAGCGGGTCGGCAAAGGGGTCCAGCCATGAGCTGAGACGGCTGGCCGCGTAGGGCACAAGGTCCGGCATAATGATGATGGCAGCTCCAATGGCCGCTGCACCGCCCGCCCCGGCCAGCACGAACCACTTGAGGCCGGTGCCGCCCACGAACATGAGCACCGCGCCGATGCCCAAATGAGCACGGTGCCGGAGAGGTGCGGTTCCAGCAGCATGAGCACCGCCACCGCTCCCAGCACCAGTGCAAAGGGCAGCACCCCCACCGCAAAGCTGCCCATGCGGTCGTGGTTGAGCGCAATGATATGCGCAAACACCAGCACCACCGCAAATTTGGCGATCTCGCTGGGCTGCAGTGTGCCCAGGCCCGGCAGCACCAGCCAGCGCTTGCAGCCGTTGTACTCCGGCATGAACAGCACCGCCGTCAGCAGTACCATTGAAAGCGCCAGCAGCGGCCATGCCAGCTTGTGGTAAATATGGTAGTCCACCCGGCTTGCCACCCACATGGCCCCGATGCCCAGCGCAGCATACAGCAGCTGCGGCCGCAGGTAGGCAAAGCATCGCCCCGCCGGTACAGCGCCACTGCACTGCTGGCACTGCCCAGCATTACAAGGCCAAAGCCCACCAGCGTGAGCACCAGCACCAGAAACGGCAGGTCCATGGCCGGCAGATGCCGCAGCGGCAGGCCGCGCTTTGCATGGGCAGCAGCTTTGTGCATCCGTATCACCTCCGTTCCTTTATTGTACGCGGCGGCGGTGCCGGTTAGTCATAGACCCGGCGCACCGGCGCATACACTTGCCCAGAGAAGGAGGTGCCTGCCATGCCAAAACCGGAGCCGCGCCCCTTGCGCACCCTGCCGGAACGGGCATTCCATGCCCGGGCACGCTGGTGGCCGCGTTGATGTGCTGCGTCTGCTTTGCGGGGCTTGCCGCGCGGCTGGCGTATCTGCAGCTGTTTGCGGGCGGCTGGTATACGAACCGCGCCCTCGGCCAGCAATTGCGCGATACTGTGGTGCCTGCCGACCGGGGCCGTATCTACAGCGCCGACGGTGTACTGCTTGCCGCCAACAGCAGCTGCTGGACATTGCGGGCCTCCCCGCGCGAGATGCCGGAGGAAAAGCTCAGCCTTGCCGCGCAGGGCCTTGCGGAAATATTGGAGCTGGACGAAGCGAAGCTGCTGGAAAAATTCAGTGACCGCACCTCCAACGACTGCCTTTTGCGCTACCGCGTGGAGCGCGACACCGCCGACCGCGTGCGGGATTTTTGTGAAGAGAACGGCATCACCGGCATCCGCATCAATCAGGACTCCAAGCGCTGGTACCCGGAGGGGGAATTTCTGGCCAGCGTGCTGGGCTTTACCAATGTAGACAACGCCGGTGTGAGCGGGCTGGAGCTGAAATATAACGATGTGCTCACCGGGCAGAATGGTGTGGTGCTCACCGCCGTCAACGCTTGGGGCTACACACTGGAGCAGAGCTACGAGACCGAAAAAGTGCCCTTGGAAGGCAGCGGCCTGCGGCTGACTGTCGATGCCAACATCCAGCATTACCTTGAAAACGCGCTGGATTATGCGGTCAAGGAGCATCATGTGGCGGCGCGCGCCGTGGGCATCGTGATGGACGTGAACACCGGGGCCGTGCTGGCCATGTCCACCACGCCTGCCTACGACCCGAACCAGCCGCGCGTGATCTACGATGCAGCCGCCCGCAAGGCCGTGGATGCCCTTACCGGCAGCGAGCGCGCTGCGCCCTGCAGCTGGCCCAGCAGACCCAGTGGCGCAACAAGGCCGTCAGCGACCTGTACGAGCCGGGCAGCGTGTTCAAGCTCATCACCTGCGCCGCCGCGCTGGATGCCGGGGCTGTGAGCAAAAACTCCACCTTTTACTGCGGCGAGTCCATCTCGGTGGCGGGCACACGGTTCCACTGCGCCAACCACAAGCGCCACGGCAGCCAGACCGTGACCCAGGCGCTGGAAAATTCCTGCAACCAGAGCTTTATCCAGATCGCGCGCGGCTGGGCAAGGAAGCCTTCTGCGATTACTTTGCCGCTTTTCGGCCTGCGGGAGCCAACCGGGGTCGATCTGCCCGCCGAACCCAAAAAGAGTCTGTACTACACCGCCGACCGCATGGGGCCGGTGGAGCTGGCCTCCTGCGCCTTCGGCCAGAGCAGCAAGATCTCCTATATGGAAATGGCCGCAGCCGTGTGCGCTGTGGTGAACGGCGGCAGGCTGATGCAGCCTTATCTTGTCAGCGATATCCTGAACCCGGACGGCAGCATTCTGCAGCACACAGAGCCGGTGTGCAGGCGGCAGGTGATCAAACCGGAAACTTCTGAAACCATGCGTGAGATGATGGAAGCCGTGGTGCTCTACGGCGGCGGGCGCAATGCCCGCATCCAAGGCTACCGGGTGGGCGGCAAGAGCGGCACCAGCCAGAAGCTGGACAGCGCCGACGAAAAAGCCCGTATTGCCAGCTTTGTGGCCGTGGCTCCCATCGACGACCCGCAGTTTTTGTGTCTGGTGTGCTTGGACGAACCCCACAGCTGGACGACTGCCGGCGCAGCCTTTCAGCCCCGGTGTGCGCCGAGGTTCTGGAACAGACGCTGGTGTACAAGGGCGTGCCCCGCGCGTGGAACCGGAAACCGATACCGATCCCGCCCAGACCGCTGCCGACCTGCCCGCCGACGGTGACAGCTTTGACGGGGCGTAAGCAAAAAACGGCCCCGGAAAGGTCTTCCGACTTTCCCGGGGCTGCAATGTTTTTTTGTTTAATTCTGCTGCGGCTGCTCGCGGAAGACGATCTCGCCGGTCTCGCTGTTCATGGACTCCACAATGGCAAGGCTCTCCAGCTGGATGCCCTTGCTGCGGATCAGCTCGCCGCCCTGCTGGAAGCCCTTTTCCACAGCAATGCCGATGCCCTCCACTGTGGCACCGGCCTCCTGGGCCAGATCCAGCAGGCCCATCAGGGCACAGCCGTTGGCAAGGAAATCGTCAATGATCAGCACATGGTCTTCCGGGGTGAGGAACTTTTTGGAGACGATCACATTGTAGATCTTTTTGTGGGTGAAGGACTGGATCTTGGTCTCGTAGTTGTTGTAGTCCAGATTGATGCTCATGGACTTTTTGGCAAATACAACCGGCACGTTGAACTCGCTGGCCACGATGGCTGCAATGCCAATGCCGCTGGCCTCGATGGTGAGCACCTTGTTGATGGGCTTGCCTGCAAACAGGCGCTTCCACTCCTTTGCCATCTCCCGGAACAGCGGAATGTCCATCTGGTGGTTGATAAAGCTATCCACCTTGAGCACATTGCCCTCGCGTACGATACCATCTTTGCGAATACGATCTTCCAGCATCTTCATAGTGCAGCAGTTCCTCCAACCTGATCTTTTCCATGCCCATGCGTTTGCAGCGCATATTTCTCTTTTTTATTTCACTTAGTATACCGGATGCTCTTTCCTTTGGCAAGAGGTTTTCTTGATAAATTTATAGGTTTTCCGCTCTTGTACTTTTTACAGATTCGAGTATACTGTAGTTAATATAAGGTGTGTCCGGCATCTGTGCACCGGCACACAGGAGGGGAGAGCATATATGAAAACGGGTCTTGTGCTGGAAGGCGGTGCCATGCGCGGCATGTTTACCGCCGGTGTTCTGGATGTCTTGATGGAGCATGGCATCGTGCTGGATGGTGCCATTGGCGTTTCGGCCGGTGCGGTGTTCGGCTGCAACTACAAGTCCCATCAGATCGGCCGTGTGATCCGCTACAACACCCAGTATTGCAACGATAAGCGCTACGCAAGCTTCGGCAACCTGCTGCGCACCGGCAACCTGTACAGTGAGCAGTTCTGCTACCACACCGTGCCGGAAAAGCTGGACGTGTTCGACGCAAAGGCATTTGCAGAGAACCCCATGGACTTTTTTGTGGTGTGCACCGATGTGCGTACCGGCGACCCCATCTATCACAAATGCCGCACCGGCGATGCCGAGGATATCCAGTGGATGCAGGCATCCGCTTCCATGCCGCTGGCGGCCAAGATCGTAAAGATCGGCCATTATCAGCTGCTGGACGGCGGCATTGCCGATTCCATCCCCGTGCGGTTCTTCGAGTCCATCGGCTACAAACGCAACCTCATTGTGCTGACCCAGCCCAAGGGCTTTGTGAAAAAGAAGAACAAGATGCTGCCCGTCATCCGGGCACGCTACATGCGCTACCCCGCTTTCGTGGAAGCCGTTGCCGACCGTCACGAGCGCTACAACGAAACGCTGGATCACATTGCCATGCTGGAGCAGACCGGCAAGGCGTTCGTCATCCGCCCGCCCATCCCGCTGGAGATCGGCTCCATGGAGCGCGATCCGGTCCAGCTGCGCCGCGTCTACGAGACCGGCCGTGCCGTTGCCGAAATTCAGGTGGATAAGATCGCCGCCTTTGTGAACGAATCCAAAGCTGCAGCGGAAGAGTAACGGCGGCACAAACAGATATCCTACATGTGATGTTTTCGCGGCATCACGAAAATGTTAACGTCAACAAAATTATGGTATAGCAGCAGCCCCGGTGAGCCTGACGGTCCATCGGGGCTGTTTTTGCGCCGTCTTCAACGACATCGCCGCAGCTGTTCGAATCCACCTGCCCAGTGAGTTTAGCCCTGTCGCAAAACAAAAACCTCAG
>ENA-OQCD01000044-OQCD01000044.1-human-gut-metagenome-genome-assembly--contig:-NODE-44-length-25478-cov-5.003590_pt1 | contig 25478 bp, 28 predicted proteins | sample MGYA00242755_ERZ504571 | MGnify/ENA primary metagenome ERZ504571 (study PRJEB26092, sample SAMD00036274) | human gut metagenome | host: Homo sapiens | study: EMG produced TPA metagenomics assembly of...
ATATGGAACGACAGGATAGTTTCTTTGGCGGGCGCACCTACCAGTATTCTATGTGGGATACCGCTTTTGAGAGAGAAACCTACAAATGGCTTTCGCCGCTGCCAAAAGAAGCAAAAATTAAACTGGGAACAGCAGAACTTATCCTGCCCCATGCTAGGATTGACCGACAGGGGAAGGTACATCGCTATGTTTCAAAATTGAAAGCTGCAGTTCTGACAGAAAACGCCATAGCTGTGATGCCGGACGGTAAGAAAGTAAGATATGACTCCCAAAAGGCAAAGTGCCAGAAAGTGATGCCCCTGTCAAGGGCGTTGGAAATACTGAATACAATATAAACACAGCCCCTTCCGCTGATACAATTTCAGCGGAAGGGGCTTCCCTTTTACCTATATGAATTTCCCCGGCGGGTCACACAAATTACCGATTCCAGATGTTGTTTTCAAGATCGACAAGCCGCTTCTTATATTCTGCCATACGCTGATCGGCTTTGCCGTCATCATCGGGAAAGCTGACGAGGTAGCCGGTGTCCGTATCATGGAAGCCGATTTCGCCGGTAAGACCGCATATATCGGAAACTTTCAGCAAGGTATGAAAATCATACTGCATAGCACTGATTTCAAGCGTTTTGTTCATGGCAGACTCCTGTGTTTTTACTTACCTTGCCCATTATAGCGCACCCGCCGGGGAAATGCAAACAAATAAATAATGCGTAAATTTGTTGGGAAATGACGTATTCAAAACGTATAAGGTAAATATAAGCATCGAAGGGAGTTGATGTTATGCTTATTGCTATCGACCACGGCAACAAACAGGTCAAAACCGTCCACGAAACGCCATTGTTTCCGGTGTACAGAAAAGCAAAACCAGACCTTACGGCAGGGACGTACTGAAATACGGCGGCAGCTACTATACACTGTCCGCGCAGCGCATCCCGTACCAGAAGGACAAAACCACAGACGAGCGCTTCTTTATCCTGTCGCTGTTTGCCATCGCGGAGGAAATCGAAGCGCAGGGCGCTTATACCTCCGGGCTGATGCCCATTGACCTTGCCATCGGACTGCCGCCCGCACACTTTGGTGCGCAGAACAAAGCGTTCGTGCGCTACTTCAAGCGCAAGGAACCTATCTACTTTTCCTACCGTGACAAGCTGTACAGCATTCTGATCCGCAATGTGCAGTGCTATCCGCAGGCATTTGCGGCAGCAGCCATGATGTTGGGCGAGCTGGCAACGGTACCGCGCGCGCTGATTCTGGATGTGGGCGGCTTCACAGCGGACTATCTGCTGCTGAAGAACGGCCGCGCCGACCTGTCTACCTGTGACTCACTGGAAAACGGCGTGATTCTGCTGTACAACCGCATCCGCTCTAAAGCCAGCTCCGATTTGGACATTCTGTTAGAGGAAACAGATGTGGATGCCATTCTCTTGCAGGGGCAGGGGAGCAGCTACGGGGAAGAAGTCGCCGCGCTGGTAGAATATCAGGCGCAGGAGTTTGTCAACGATATGTTGGGCGCACTGCGCGAGCGGCAGCTTGACCTGCGCACAGGGCGTGTGATCTTCGTGGGCGGCGGAGCCTGCCTGCTGCGGCGGCAAATCGAAACATCCGGCAAGGTGGCACACCCCGTCTTTGTGGAGGACGTGAATGCCAACGCCAAGGGCTTTGAGTATCTTTACCGCTGCACAGTGACAGGGGCGTGATGAACCATGAAGCTGAAAAAGACCGGGGACGATTTACGGTTCGCTTTGACATGGAAACCCAGACCATGTGTGCGCCGTAGAATACTTGGAACGGCAGCGCGACAGGGGTAAGGCACAGTATCTTGCCGATGCAATTTTGTGCTATGAAAAGGCAGAGACGAAGTCTTTCCCGCAGACAGACCGCGCCTGGATTGAGCAAATCGTGCAGGAATACTTAGAAAAGCAGAGCATGGGGCATACTACTATGAAAATAAATATTTTACTCTGTGATGATGACAAAGACTTTTTGCAACGATTAACAGAAGTCGTTACCAGTCAACCGTTGCCTCCGGGAATATCGGCCTGCGTAACAAAAAGTGCGCACTCCTCTGCCATAACGGATCGACAGTTGTCGCAGTATCAGATTATGTTTCTGGATATTGATATGGATGAACGAAGTGGTATGGACATTGCACGGCGGGTACGTGAACTGCATCTGGACACAATAATCATTTTCGTGACGAACTACCCTGAATTTTCTATGGAAGGGTATGAAGTACGGGCGTTTCGCTACCTTTTGAAACAAGAACTGCAGCAGAAGCTACCACTTTATTTTCGTGATGCTTTGGCTGAAATTCCCCACGATAAAAAAAGAACTGCGATTCTCCGTAAACGCTGAACCTTATCGAGTTGCCTATAAGGACATACTTTATCTGGAAAGCCAGCAGCGCATTGTGGTTTTGCATACTGAAAATCCTCTGCAAGGTGGAGATCACTTTTATGGAAAACTTGAGGATTTGGAAAATGAATTAGAGTCAGACGGATTTTTGCGAATCCAAAAGAGCTATCTTGTTAATATGGCACATATAAAAAAAGCTGAATTATGATAAAGTCGTTCTAAGCAATGGAGAGGAACTACCCGTCAGTCAAAAGCGCTACGCACAGATTAAAATTCAGTATTTGGGCTGGAAAAATAAACAATGGGGGTCCGCACTTTGAGCGAATATCTATTGACCTATTTATGGGTAGGCATGGAATGTGTGGCAGCTGTTTTACTGTTTGATGCATTCTCCCAAAGGAAGAAACGCCAAATTGCTCATTGGATTTTCGTGGCGTGCTTTGCTTTTTTGGATGCTACGCTTCTAAATCTAATGAGTCCTAATATGGCAAACTTTGGGAAAATAGTGATTGCTGTGGCTGTTTATTATTTCTTTCATAGACTCCTCTATATTGGCAGACGAGTATTTAGCCTATATATTGCAGTAATTTTTTTATGCTACAATATGTTGTATAGATAATATTTGGTTTACCTTTTGGGTTTTGATATTAGGAATACAAAATGGTTCTAGTTTTAGTCAAACGTTTGTTTCCGGATTCTTAATGCATTGCTTAATGCTCGCAAGTTGCTATTTGCAGCTATTTATACGAAAACACAATCAAAATCAAACGACTAACTATAGCTGGTACACGGTACCGGCAATCCTTTCCACTGTGAGTGTTTTGCTGATTTTCTTCTTTGGATCTTGCTTTGAGAAAGGTTGGATATCAATTCTCCCCTTGTGCGTGTGTGCATCATTTATTACCTGTATGCAAATAGCAGCGCTGCTTTTGGTCAGTTGGATGGAGCAAACTGCTCATTTTCGTGAAGAAGCCCTTAGTCTACAGACAAAATCAATGGCGCAGAAAGAAAGCATTGAAGCATTGAGCACTGCTTATACACAACAACGGAAACTAACGCATGATTTCCGTGCACATTTGGATACACTGTCTGCTATGCTGGTGCAGCAACCATTTGATATAGATGCAATTAAATCTTATGTACGTAGCCTTCAATCCGCACAAACCAGTCGTATCTTACTCGTTAATACACATCATTCAACATTAGATGCGCTTTTGAATCAAAAGGCTCTTGTGGCGCGGAATAGAAGTATTGATGTTCAATTTAGGGTGAACGACCTATCTGCTGTGAAAATTGACTTGGTTGACTTAACGGTTATCATCAGCAATACACTGGACAATGCGATTGAGGCTTGTGAGAAGCTTCCTGTGCAAGAAAGGCAAATCTATGTACAAGTTGTTTTGAATGATAATGAACTGTTCTATGCTGTCCGCAATCGCTCCTTACCGATAGATGTATCATCGGATAGACTCCCAGTCACAACTAAAGAAAATCCGTCTTTTCATGGATATGGCCTACAGAATGTGCAAACCACTCTGGCAAAATATCATTCTGTCTATGCTATGGATTACGCAGATGGATGGTTTGAATTTGCAACAGATTTGCCAAATACTCTCATTTCGTGACAGAAAACTTTGATTTTACTACAAAAATAGTGGAAAATATAGGACTTTCTGCTTTAATATATGTAGCTATTAAGTAATGGGAGCCTATTAATGGAACGGTTTGTAGAAAAAATTGTTCAAAAATGTGTTCAGATGAATCTTATAGAGGAAGACCAAAGTGATTGGCTTTCCTATTCGTTACAGCGACGTTTTATGAACATTGCGGGCTTTCTGTTCCTTATCCTCTTGGGCGTTCTTATAGCCCCTTTCCAGCAAGTGTTACTTTTAAATCTTGGCTTGGCATTTTTGAGAGAAAAGACAAATGGGCTGCATATGCCAACGAAATTGTTATGTTTTGTATTTTCATTGATTTGTGAATATAGCTGCTTGTTTATACTTCACCAGCTACAAGCCAAAGTATCGTTTGTGTCGATCATTCTGCTAATTATATCGACAGGGGTGATTGTAGTACTTGCACCCTGCAATAATGCAGAAATCCACTGCAGCTCGTTGGAATTGCAATCTATAAAAAAAATCTGTACATAGGCGCCTTGCATTGTATAGTTTACTTATAGCGATTTTCATTGTGCTGAAACCAATCCTTGCAAATACGTTGATTATAGCCGAATTCGCAGTTGCTGTGCTAGTTGCTTTGTCAAGATTGGGAGTTGGAATTCAATAAATATCGTAAAGAATTCATATAGTCAGAAAGAGAGGATTCCTATGAAAACAAATGAAAGTCTTCTGCACAAAGGGATGCGAACTATTGTCCAATCGGCCTTGCGTAGAGAAGCCAACGAGCCTTGCCATGTGTGTTGGGTTTACCAGCCGCATCGTCCCGAAAAGCCCCTGCCGCAGCCGCAGGATAAGAAGTAAAACATCTTTGCCATTTCAAGCCCGTCACATCTCGGAAGAGTGACGGGCTATTTGTATACATCGTATACCATATATTATGGCCTGACTTCTGCGATTTTGGCTGTTGCGGTCACGCTATTGATTTCTAAGCTCGGCTTTGGAATGCAATAATGCATTCTATTGATAAAAATTTTAAATATAAGGACGAAAGGGGTAATAATTATGGCATCAAAAGAAACCTTTACACAGCATCTTGCCCATGAAGTGGTACAGGCAGTTGTTCATCGTGAACGCTATGGCTGGCCGCCGGATTCGCAGTGGGGTATGTTTCAGCCTACTCGTCCGGAAGAAACTGAAAAGGTTGCTGTGAAAGAAGATAGGTGAAACATTCACATAATCTGTATGCCAAGTGGTTAGGTATTCGCTTTTGATGAACGGTTTGTCGGCCACAAGAATCTTTTGCGAAAATATTCTGCTGTAAATGGAGTGTTTGACGAGAATCTGTATCAAGAACAGCGTTTATTGTCTGCACACTGTATTGTGATTTTTGATGTGAAGCAGGAAAATGAAAAGTCTCCACAGCCGTGAGTGAACTGCACCCCATTTGTTAGACAGTATGATATACTATCTAACAAGTGGGGTGTTTTGCTATGCCAAAAGGAGTACCAAACAAGCGATATACGCCAGAATTCAAAAAACTGGTGATTGAAACCATGCAGAAAGAGAAATTGAGTTACAGCGAAACCTGTCGTAGATTTGGGGTAAACAGCAGAGATCGGATCAAATCATGGGAGCGAATCTATCTGGAGGAAGGGCCGGAAGGCTTTGCCGTCGAACGGCGTGGCCGCGGCAGCACTGGTCGGCCAAAGAAACTGCCAAAGGATGTAGAAGAAGATCTGCTGGCCGAAGTGCAGCGATTGCGTGCGGAGAACGATTACCTAAAAAATTTGCAAGCCTTGGTTTTGGGAGACGAGCGACGCCAGCGCGGAAAACGCTGGTAGTTCAGAAACTAAGGCAAAAATATTCTCTCAATCTTCTGCTCTCAATCGCTCAACTGCCCCGTGCAACTTTCTACTATCATTTGAAGCAGATGCAGAAAGAAGACAAATATGCATCTGTTAAGGAAGAAATCACAACGATTTACCACGAAAACAGGGGTCGGTACGCTATCGCCGGATCACGGCAGAACTTCGCAAGCGTACATTCTCTGTGAACCACAAGACTGTCCAGCGGCTTATGAAAGAGTTGGGTTTAGTTTGCCGTGTCAGAATGAAGAAGTATCGCTCTTATAAGGGAGAAGTGGGCAAAATCGCATCAAATCTGCTAAATCGGGATTTCCATGCCGAAAAGCCGAATCAGAAATGGGTCACGGATGTGACGGAGTTCAGCCTGTTTGGAGAAAAGCTCTATCTGTCCCCGATTCTCGATCTGCACAGTAGCGATCTGGTCAGTTACACCATATCGGATCGTCCTGTACTCAGCATGGTAACCACCATGCTTGACGAGGCGTTTGCAAGATCCCGGCCGGAACAAGCCTGATTCTCCACTCTGATCAGGGTTGGCAATATCAGCACAAGCAGTACCAGCGGATGCTCCGCGAGAAGGGTATCCGACAGAGCATGAGCGCAAGGGAAACTGTCTGGACAATGCTGTGATAGAAAATTTCTTCGGACTGCTCAAAAGTGAACTGTTATATCTGCAAGAATTTCAGTCCATGGAACACTTCAAACAGGAACTGATCGAATACCTGGATTACTACAACAACCGCAGGATCAAGGCAAAGCTAAAGGGCTTGCCGCCTGCAATTCACAGACAGCAAGCCCTTTCAGCTGCTTGAACAATTTTTACTTCAAAATATTGTCTAACTTTTGGGGGCCACTTCATGAGGCGTGGAGACTTTTTTATTATACTGATTGGTATTAACGTCTACATGCTATGTTACAGAAAAAAAGCAAACGTTATTTTTGTAGGCGATACAAAAGATTATCCATAATATCGTTCCACGAGTTCCATCTTTGAATATTTGAAATAAGATTCTCGTGATACAGTGATGGACTTATGCCGAGTAGGTTGAAAAAGAACGATGCGGTACAAAAAGCTTATTTTAATTGAGTACAAGACAGATTCTGGCCCGTTCAAATAAGAACCAGAGCAGTTCCTCTTTATATGCATGATGCGAACTCGACTATTTACTAATGATTTAAGGAATGTTTCAAAGCAACTATTTATCTCATTCTCAAAAATATCGGAACCGTATGTTGTTATAAGTGCTCGGAGACAATCACGTAAAGAGGCGCCTTGTTTTCCTGGATTTAGACTCTCAAAAAGAGGACTATTAGCCTTCACGATTTCAACGACTGGTTCAGCTAATTCGATCAAAAAAGCACATCTCAAATCGACAGGCTGATTCGTATCACATAGGGAATAGAGGTATACCTGATGCGCAACATCAAGATCTTCCAAAATACCTTTCCACTTTTCGTAAAGGGCAGGTGTTAGAACTTTTGAAAAGTCAAGCAAATAGTTGCTGGAAAAGAGAATTTTGTTAGAATGAAAATAGGCTAATCGTCTCCTCATAAAATGTTCTGCGCATTCCTTAAGATTGGGAGGTACACATCCGGCAGAGTCTTGAAACTCAATTGAGATTAGATTCATAAAGTAACCATCAAAAAGCATAAGCAAACGCTCTACTTTTGTAAGCACAGCTATTAAATCATCAACTAATTGCTCAGACGTGAAGTCGATTTCAATTTTTCGGACAGTAAATTGCTCTATATGAATACGGACGGATTTGTGAATCAAAAAATCAATTTCATATAGCTTTTTCAATGTGTTAATTTCGTTTTTATAAATAGCGGTCAATGTTTTGCATCGCATAGGTTGTTCCATTTGTCTTAACCTTTATCCCTCCGCATATTCGCTCGGCGTTTTCCCATAAAAATCTTTGAATTTTCGCGAGAAAAAGTAGGGGTCATCAAAACCTACGGCGGCAGCTACTTCCTTGATATAGACCTGCTTATTACTGCGGATCATCTCACCGGCGCGTTTCATGCGCACCTCGTTGATGTACTGGAACAGGCCGGTGCCGGTTTCTTTGGAGAACAGGCGGCTCAGATATTCCCGGTTCAGCCCTACATAGTCGGCGATGCCGTCCAGCGTCAGTTTGTCCATATAATGCGCGTTTTACATAGATGATGACGGCCTGCACCTCTTTTTTGAATTTGCTCAAGGCAATTTTGCTAAGTCCCATGCGCTCCTGCAAAATCAAGCAGAGCAGTTGTTCAAGAGCCTCCGCGGTGGGGGCTTTTTCTATTTCCTTAAAGGTTTGCTCCAGTGTCTCCTGCGGAATCATATTCTCGCCGGGACGCTCCAGCAACAGATGGCAGGCTTCACGGACGCGCTGCGGCGGCATACAGAGCGCCGCGCAGTTCTGAAAGAAGGTGTGAACGGCAATCTGCATCTGCAACTCATCGGCATTTTTGTGCTGCGACCGCGGTGGCCTTGGACAGTTCTGCCTGAGAGACATGGAAGGGTTGGGCAGTAACTGTGTGTGCTGTTGCCTTTATGGGAGCGCTGCGCCCTACATAAAAGGCGAGAGCTTTGGAATTCTCGCACAGTTGGTAGTCTTGGCGGAGTTCGGCCAGTGAAATGGGCTTGTCGTGGTAGATGATGACCGGCGCATCCAGAAAATATGTTGTGACCTGCCGTTGCAAGCGGGCAAGTTTCTTATCCAGAGTACGCCCGGAGGCTACAAGGCTTTCATTGCTGATCAACCCGCAGATTTCATCCTCATGGGTGTGCAGAAATACTTTGCCGCCGATTTCATCGAAAACCTCGGTAATTAAGTCGGTCACAGCATCCAGCGCGGGCATAGGATGAGTTTTTGCGGGAATTAAAGTGACGGTAAACAGCCGGACGGGAAAGACCAGCGGTTCCGGCAGCATGGAGAACGGATTGGAAGCAGGGGAGGACCCAGCAGTGGATGTTATCCATTGAGCGCAGTGAATCAGGGCATTCTCCTTTTTCTGCGCTTCAATGGCAAAGGATCGGTGGTCCTCCTCCGTCTGGCGCTGCTGCTGGACACGAAGCAAATCGGCCATCTTTTCCAGATGCTCACCGATGCTTTCCCCGTTCATATTGATTTTCAGGAAGTAGTCATAAGCGCCATCCGTCAGGGCCGTGCGCACGGAATCGAAATCGGAATAGTTGCTCAATACCAGAATCGGGCCGGTAAAGCTGCGCTTTTTCAATTCATGAATGAGCGCGAGCCCATCCATGCCGGGCATTTTCAAGTCCGTGATAACCGCATCAATGTGCTGTGTCTCTACAATGTGCAGCGCTTCCTGCCCATTACTGGCTGTTGTCGCCAGCAGGAATCCGTTCTTGCCCCACTCCACGGCGGACTGGAAAGCAACCTTAATCAGTGGCTCGTCGTCTACAAGCAATAAATTATACATTGTGTTACCTCAACGAATGGCTTCATTTGGAATACAGAGAATACATTGTGTGCCGATGCCGGGGGCACTTTCAATCGTAAGGCCGTATTCATTTCCGTAGTGTAGACGCATACGTTCATCTACGTTGCTCAATCCGATGCCGGAGAAGCGCTCAGAATTTTTCTCCTTGATGGCACGGGGGTCAAAACCGCAGCCGGTATCGGAGATATGAATGGTAAGCAAATTCTCGCTCACGGTGGCACGGACGGTGATGGTGACAAAATCATCTTCATCCGCCGTGCCGTGCAGGATGGAGTTCTCTACAAGCGGCTGCAAAATAAAGCGCGGCACAGTCCAGTATCCGGCAGCATCTTCAATTTGATATTCCATCTCAAAGCGCCCTGCGTAACGCAGCTGCTGGATGTCGCAGTAGTTCTTCAGGTTGCGCAGCTCATCATCAAACGGAATCAATTCATCCTTTTTAATAAGGATGCTTTGCAGCAGAGAAGAGAGGGCATCAATACCATGGCTAACCGGGGTAACATGATTGAGTGTGGCAATCCACTTTAAGGTGTTCAGGGTATTGAACAGGAAGTGCGGGTTGATTTGATATTGCAGAGTCTGCAATTCCAACTCGCGCATTTTGCGCTGATCATCGCTCCAGCGCTGCGCCAGCAGACCAATTTCGTTGACCATGTTGTCGATGGTGCGCGCCAGAAATCCGAGTTCGTCGGGGCTGGGATCATTGATTTTCAGCCCGATTTCCTCATCGCTTTTCGCATTGCAGGCGGCAACCATATTATCAATGGGGTGCATGACGCTGCGGTAGACAAGCAGTGTCAGGAACACACTGACAACGACTAGCACTGCGGCCAGCGCAATAAGCATCATATTGATGGTTCTTGTGCCGTTGGTAATGTAGGCCTGCGGAATCGTGGCCGCCAGATACACATTATAGGTTGTGTTGTATTTGAAAATTGTCAGTGTATCTACGCCGTTCAGCTCACATAAAAAGTTGTTTTCACCCGCCTGCCGAAGCGCCGTGATCTGCTGAAAATCGGGTCATCGGCCAAATCTTCTCCCAGCAGTTCCGCGTTCTGAGAAGATACCACATTGCCGGCGGCATCAATCAGCAGGAAGTTGGACCCCTCGCCAAAGGAAACATCGGTAAATATGTAGCGGCTTAGCTGGGATTCGTCAATGTACAGCATGATATACCCCAGCGGCGTGCTGGTGTGGTGCATATCATAGATTTTACGGCCAATGACAATTTTATCGTTGGCGCGGTAAGTGTGGATGTATTGCAGACTATCCTGTGGAGAGGCGGCCTCAATATTATCCAACAATTCATTAAAACGCTGAGGTGTAATATCGTCATAGCCCAAATCGTAGATGACTGTGCGGTCATTGGAAAACGACGCGGATGTTTTTAAGGTGTGTGCTCTGAAAAGGAATTGTGACGATCATTTTACTAATACCGCTTACAATATCGCTTGTAAGGGGGTGCCCCTTATTGACAGATGCGACACCATTCTGTACAGTATCAGATACGGAGATGGAACCTATGTAGTCGCTATAAATGCCAAGCAGGGTAGACATATTATTGTTGAGTAGTTCGATAGATTGTAAGGCAGCCTGTTTGACCTTTTCGTTCATGGATTGGGTGTATGCATGGTAAGAAAAAATACCAATCGTGATGACGGGAACAAGAGAAATAATCAAAAATGTCACAAACAGACGGGTGCGAAGTTTGATTCGCCGCAACACATTGGGGGAAAACTCACGCGTTTTTTGTGCATTTAGTGACATATATAGGCCTCCGTTTGTGCAAAGTGACTACAATCTATCCATACATTACCTGAATTATAAGGGTAACGACAGAAAAAGTCAATAAAATCCATCTTTAAGTAAAGGGAATACATTTATCAAATCCGGTTTGCCCGATATAATAAGAGTGCAATCAGGGAACGACAGATGAGCCGCATCCCAAACAAAGAAGGAATAATTTTTAGGAGGAAAACCATGAAAAAAGCAATCAGCATGATGCTTGCCACTGCAATGGCAGCTACCTGTCTGGCAGGCTGCGGCAGCGCAGCATCTTCCAGCGCAGCAGCATCCAGCGAGGCCGCTTCTTCCGAAGCAACGTCCGCCGCTACCAGCGAAGCCTCTACCGGTGAGAAGACCTTTGAGAACAATGAACTGAACATCGCGGTGTTCGAGGGCGGCTACGGTTCCGCGTACTGGGACGAAATCATCAAAACGCTTTGAGGCCGCTTATCCCGGCGTTACTGTCAATATGCAGATCAGCCCGAAGATCGGCGACATCATCCGCCCGCAGATCGTGGCAGGCAATGTTCCCGACTTCATCTCGATGAACGACAACGACTCCACCGGCCTGATTTCCTCTATGGTCAAGGAGCATGCGCTGATGGATCTGTCCGATGTCTTTGAAGAGGGCGGCATTGATGATGACACCCCGCTGAAGGATCAGGTTATCGATGGTCTGCTGGATTCTGCCAAGTGCTCTCCCTACGGCGATGGCAAAATCTACATTGCCCCGTTTGATGCCAGCCCGATGGGTCTGGTTTACAACAAGACCCTGTTCGAAGAGAACGGCTGGGAAACGCCTGTGACCTGGGATGACTTCTTTGAACTGGGCGAAAAAGGCCAAGGAAAAAGGGTATCGCGCTGTTTACCTATCAGGGCATCTACCCCGGCTACCTCGAAAGCATGCTGTGGCCCGCGCTGGCTTCTGCCACCGGCATCGACAACATGAAGGCAATCGCCTCCTACACGCCCGGCTCCCTCAGCTCTGATGAGGCCCTCAAGGTCTTCCAGAACATGGCAAAGATCGGCACCGATGGCTACCTGATGGATGGCACCGTTGCTCTGAACCATACCCAGAGCCAGACTGACATGATGATGAACAAGGCTCTGTTCATCCCCAACGGCAACTGGATGGAAGGCGAAATGGCCGATGCTCCCCGTGCTGACGGCTTTGAGTTTGGTCTGACCTGCGCACCCGTTCTGGATGACGGCGAGACCCGCTATGTTATGAGCTCCGTTGAGCAGTTTGAGATTCCTGCCAACGCCAAGAACCCCGAACTGGCAAAAGAGTTCCTGCGCTTCCTGTACACTGAGGATTCCGTTAAGCTGTTCGCAGAAAAAGCCAACGGCATCTACGCTCTGAAGAAGGCCAACGAGATGGTCAAGGGCATCGTTACCGATGGTGTCTACAACATGAACGACATCTATCAGGAAGGCACGTTCATGGTCTTCGGTTGGGATGCAATGCCCGACACCAGCAAGGTCGTTATCGCTGATTCCGTCTTCAATGTTGCCAGTGACGTTATGAATGGTGACATGACTGCCGAGCAGTGGCGTGACGGCATCGAGGCTGCTTTCGAGGAGATTGCTGCTTCCAAGTAAGCTGAATTGCTGAATTTCCACTGACCAAAGTAAGATTGACCCTGCCGAGTAAACGCCATGCGAACTTGGCAGGGTTCTTTTTTTAAGGGGGAAACTTGTTTGAAAAACCGCCAAAATCGCCAAAAAAAGGCGCAGCCGCTTCCCGTACTGTTTATCTGCATCAGCGTTCTGCCTGCCGTGATCCTAACTCTTATGTTCACGATCTGGCCTACGGTGCAGGCATTATATCTTTCTTTTACCAATGCGACCTCTCTGGGGCTTAACAACAAATTTGTGTGGCTGGATAACTATATCTATATGTTCCACGACAAATCTTTCATTCAAGCGCTTAAAAAACACAGCAAAGCTGATGGCGGTTGTTCCCGTTATCACAATTTTCTGTAGTCTGGTGCTGGCATTCGTTTTGAACCAGTGCAAGCTGAAAGAAATGGTCTTGTACCGCACGATCTTCTATTTCCCGAACATCGTTTCTCTGACCGTTGTAGGTATTATATGGAGTTTTGTGTTCCACCCGAATGTGGGCATCGTCAATAAGATTCTCGGTGCTGTCGGGCTGGAGAGCTTGCAGCGTTCCTGGCTGGGCGATAGCAAGACCGCACTTTGGTGCATCGCGTTCACGCTGCTGTGGCAGGCTGCCGGTTACTACATGGTCATGCACATCGCGGCTATGGACGGCATTTCGCCGGAAATCTATGAGTCCGCAACGCTGGACGGTGCCAGTGCATGGCGCAAGCTCGTCAGTATTACGATGCCTCTGATGAAAGATATTATCGGCATTACCTTTGTTCTGGCACTTTCCGGCACCATCAACCTGAGTTTTGTGCTTTCGCAGGTCATGACTGGCGGCGGTCCTAACGGTGCATCCAGCGTTCTGCTGCAATATATGTACACGCAGGGCTTTGTCAACGGCAACTTTGGCTATGCCATGGCTATCACGGTCTTTACGCTCGCCATCTCCGTGGCGCTGTCCATGCTGTCCCGCAAATTGACCGATGCTTCCGAAGGAGGTCAGTAATATGACACAAAATGAAAAAAGCAAAATCAGAGCAAAGGTCATCAAGTGGGTGACGCGCCTGTTCCTGATTTTGGTAGCCATTATCATGCTGTACCCTCTGGCGTGGAACGTCGTTTCTTCGTTCAAAACCAGTACAGAGTTTCTGACGGATCCCTTTGCATGGCCGCAGGGACTTGCATGGGATAACTACGTCCGCGCTTATGAAAAATCTACTTGCTGCCAACATCGGCAACTCGATTTATGTCGTGCTGGAAACACTGGTCATTATTGTGATCTGTGTTGTGCCGTGTTCTTACTGCCTTGTGCGGTATAAGTTCCCCGGCGCAAAGCTGATTTTGAACATCTACATGGCGGCCATCTTCATTCAGGCCACTTATATTATGATTCCGCTGTTCTTGCAGATGAACAAGCTGAACCTGCTCAACAGCCTGACGGCGCTGGGCGTGCTGTATGCAACGATGCAGTTCCCGTTCGCAATCTTCCTGCTGACCGGCTTCCTGCGCAGCATCCCGCGTGATTATGAGGAGGCAGCCATGATCGATGGCTGCGGTCCGTTCCGCATTCTGACGAGCATTATCATTCCCATGTGCAAGCCCGGTATCGTGACGGTCTGCATGATCTCCGCTATGGCAGCATGGAACGAGTACCCGGTGGCTCTCGTTATGGTTACCGATCCGACCAAGGCTACGCTGCCTGTCGGCCTTGCCAACCTGTATGAGATCCAGCGCTACGCTACCGACTGGGGCGCGCTGTTCGCAGCCCTCGTGCTGGCACTGATTCCCACTGTCATCCTCTTCATCGTCGGCCAGAAGCAGCTCGTGCAGGGCTTGAGCGTCGGCGGCGTTAAGGGCTAAACAAAATCGAATAGGTTAGGAGAACCGATATGCTGCCCCCGAAACATTGCAACATCAATTTAACCGGCCCAATACCCCGCTGGGATGAAGCAATTCCACTGGGGAACGGCATACTCGGTTCTCTTTTTTGGGGGCCGATGGAGCACCTGCGCATTTCCGTGGACATTGCCGGACTGTGGCTGCGTCGCCGCCCGGAGGAAAAACTCGATAAAGAATTTACTTATGCAAAACTGGTAGAGCTTGCACGGAAAGGCGATGTGGCAGAAACACGCCGTATCTTTGATACGCCCTATGCCCACCCGACACCTACAAAAATCCCCGCAGGACACTTGTTCCTGGATGGACTGCCGCGGGGCAGCTATCAGGCAAGTCTTGATTTGGGCACGGCGGTGGCATTCTTTTCGCAAAAGGGTACAACCATTCTGCGCGCCTTCCTCTGTATGGGGCGGCCTGTTGGGGTACTGATGCTGCCGGAGGCGTACCGGGATGCAACGCTCACGGTGGAGCGCCCCTCTTTCGGGAATGGCACGCAGGCAGCCGAAGCGGGCAACAGCGTGTCCCCCGGCAGCTTGCAGCAGCTCGCCCTGCCGGATGCAACCTCGAAACGGAGGACGGCATGATTGGCTTTTCCCAAAAGGTCGATGATCGGACTGCCTATTCGCTGCTCTGTAAAAAATGTGGTGCAACGCTGTATTATACCGCTGTGCAGGCAGAGAGCGTAGAAAAGGCAAGCCGACTGGCGAAGCTGGAACTATGTGCAGCGGAAGATATGGGTGCAGAGAAGCTGCTGCAACAGCATAAACGCTGGTGGCAGCAATACTGGGGCAAAAGCAGTTTGCAGCTGCCGGATGAAACACTCGAACAGCTTTGGTACCGCGCCAATTACTTTTTGGCAGCGGGTTCCGAGCCGGGCAATGCCCCGATGCCGCTGCAAGGGGTATGGTGCGCGGATGACGATCAGCTCCCACCGTGGAAAGGTGATTACCACAACGACCTCAACACCCAATTCACCTACTGTCACTATCTGACTGCCAACCACCCGGAGCAGGGAAAGGTTTTTCTCGACTATCTCTGGTCACTGCGTCCGCAGGCAGCAAAATTTGCCCGTGCATTTTACGGCACAGCAGGGGAGTGTCTGCCCAGTGTTATGGACATTGACGGCGGAGCGCTCGGCGGCTGGCCAATGTATTCTCTGTCGCCGACCAATCAAATCTGGCTCTGCCAGATGTTTTATGAATACTACCGCCTGACGGGGGATAAAGAGTTTCTGCGTACCCGCGTGGAGCCTTACTTTACCGTCACGGCAGCCTGCCTGGAAGAACTCCTCCAAGAAGGCCCGGACGGAAAGCTGGTTTTACCGGTCTCGTCCTCACCGGAAATTCACGATGATGAGGCAGCCTCATGGCTGACTCCCAACAGCAACTATGATTTGGCGCTGCTGCACTATCTGTTCCACACTCTGGTACAGATCGAGTACCAGCTTGGCAACCCCCGCGGCTATTGGCATGCAATAGAGGCAAAACTTGTACCTTTAAGCGTAGATGCAGAAACCGGGCTGATGCTTTCGCCCAATGAAATCTTGCAGGAAACGCACCGCCATTTTTCCCACGCTATGGCAATCGAGCCGCTATGTATGCTGCGCTATGAAAATCCGCAGGACCGCAGCGTAATAGATGCAACAGTAGATCACCTTGTACACCTCGGTAGTGGGCAGTGGGTAGGGTTTTCCTTCGGTTGGATGGCACTTTTGCAGATTGCCCGCAGCAATGGAAATGGTGCTTTGTATGAGCTGCACCGCTTCGCAGAGCATTTCCTGAGCCGGAACGGATTTCATTTGAACGGCGACTACAAAAACAGCGGCGTTTGTGATTTCCACTATCGCCCCTTTACGCTGGAAGCGGATTTTCTGGCGGCACACGCAGTACAGAAAATGCTGTTGCGTTCCGAAAAGAATCATATCGAGGTTTTACCGGCCTGCCCGCAGGGCTGGAAAAATGAACCTGTTGCATTTCAGAATTTGCGGGCAGAAAATGGTCTGCTGATTTCTTATCAGCGGACAGCAGACGGCAAGCACAGCCTTACCGTAAAAGCAACACAGGACGGAAGCTGGTATCTTTGCAACACGCATTGCTGGGTCACCTTGCAGGCCGGACAAACTCAATCTTACCAATGGACGGAGGAAAACAAGAAATGAATACCAAAGGTCGTGTAACGATTCCCACCGATATGGACGCAGTACCCGAAACCCTCGCCCTGCTCAAGCGCTGGGGCGCGGATGCCATCCGCGACTGCGACGCACCGAATTCCCGCAGGAGCTGAAGGACACCGGAGCCAAGATCTACGCCACCTACTACACCACCCGCAAGGACAACGCTTGGGCTAAGGCAAACCCCGATGAAACGCAGCAGTGCTACATTATGACCCCGTTCTATACCGCTGCGGACGGTGCGCTGACCATCCCCCTGATGACGGGCATCAGCCGCGAGCTGATGAAGGTCAACGACCACGACGACATTGCCCGCTGGTGGGAAGTCATCGACCGCACGACGGGCGAGCCGTTGGATGCCGCCGCGTGGCATTATGACGCAGCAACCGAGAGCGTTGTCATCGACGCACCCGCCGCCTACCACGAGTACACGGTCAGCTTTTTGGCGTACCTGATCTGGGACCCCGTCCACATGTACAACTCGGTCATCAATGACTGGAAGGATGTCGAGCACCAGATTCCGTTCGATGTGCGCCAGCCCAAGACCCACGCCTACACAATGCGCCGCCTGCGCGAGTATCTCGAAAGCCACCCCTATGTCAACGTTGTGCGCTTTACGACCTTCTTCCACCTGTTCACGCTGGTGTTTGACGAGCTGCGCCGCGAGAAGTACGTGGACTGGTACGGCTACTCGGCGTCTGTTTCTCCCTATATTTTGGAGCAGTTTGAGAAGGAAGTCGGCTACAAATTCCGCCCCGAGTTTATCATCGATCAGGGCTACTACAACAACCAGTACCGTGTGCCCACCAAGGAGTACAAGGATTTCCAGGCATTCCAGCGCCGCGAGGTCGCCGGTCTGATGAAGGAAATGACCGACATCGTCCACGAGTACGGTAAGGAAGCGATGATGTTCTTGGGCGACCACTGGATCGGCTGCGAGCCGTTCATGCCCGAGTTCCAGCAGTCCGGCGTGGATGCCATTGTCGGCAGTGTCGGCAACGGCAGCACCCTGCGCCTGATTTCCGACATCCCCGGCGTCAAGTACACCGAGGGCCGCTTCCTGCCCTACTTCTTCCCCGATACCTTCCACGAGGGCGGCGACCCTGTGCGCGAGGCCAAGGAGAACTGGGTCACCGCACGCCGCGCCATCCTGCGCAAGCCCATTGACCGCATCGGCTACGGAGGCTACCTGAAGCTGGCCTGCGAGTTCCCGGAGTTCCTCGACTATGTCGAGAGCGTCTGCAACGAGTTCCGCGAACTGTACGAGAACATCAAGGGTACCACGCCCTACTGCGTCAAGACCGTGGCTGTGCTGAACAGCTGGGGGCAACAGCGCGCCTGGGGCTGCCACATGGTCCACCATGCGCTGTACCAGAAGCAGAATTACAGCTATGCGGGCGTTATCGAAGCGTTGTCCGGTGCGCCGTTTGACGTGAAGTTTATCAGCTTTGACGACATCAAGGCTGACCCGAAGGTGCTGGACAGCATTGACGTCCTTATCACGTCGGTGACGGCGACACCGCCCACACCGGCGGCAAGGTCTGGGAGGATCCTGATATTTCCGCTGCCGTCAAGGGCTTTGTCCACCGCGGCGGCGGTCTGATCGGTGTCGGCGAACCGGGTGGTCACCAGTATCAGGGGCGCTATTTGCAGCTGTCCGCGCCGCTCGGCGTGGAGAAAGAACGGGCTTCACCCTGAATTACGACAAGTACAACTGGATGAACACCGCGACCACTTTATTCTGGCCGACTGCCCCGACCACGACGTGGACTTTGGCGAGGGTAAAAAGAGCATCTTCGCGCTGGAAGGCACCGAAATTCTGATTCAGCGTGACAAGGAAGTCCAGATGGCAGCCCACGAGTACGGCAAGGGCCGCGGTGTGTATATCAGCGGTCTGCCGTACAGCTTTGTGAACAACCGCGTGCTGTACCGCGCCATCCTGTGGGCTGCCCACGATGAAGCCGACCTGCACAAATGGTTCAGCACGAACTACAATGTGGAAGTCCATGCCTACGTTAAGAACGGCAAGTACTGCGTGGTCAACAACACCTACGAACCGCAGGACACGACCGTTTACACCGGCGACGGCAGCTGCTTCGATCTGCATCTGGATACCAATGAGATCAAGTGGTACAGCATTGAGGGGTAATAGAATGAGAACACCCGAAGAACAGATCCGCTATGCGGCCTCTATCACGCCCAGCCCGCGCCAGCTGGCATGGCAGCAGCTTGAATTTTACGCCTTTACCCATTTCGGCATGAATACCTTCACGAACCGCGAGTGGGGCGACGGCACCGAAGACCCGGCGCTGTTCAACCCCCGATGCGCTTGATGCCGACCAATGGGTCGCCGCAGTCAAAAGTGCCGGTATGAAGGCGCTGATTCTGACCTGCAAGCACCATGACGGCTTCTGCCTGTGGCCGAGCGCCTACACCGAGCACAGCGTCAAGAACAGCCCATGGAAGAACGGACAGGGCGATGTTGTGCGCGAGGTATCGGATGCCTGCCGGCGCGGCGGTATCAAGTTTGGCGTCTATCTCTCCCCGTGGGATCGTCACGATGCGCGCTACGGGCAGGGAAAACCGTATGATGATTATTTCGTTTCCCAGCTGACCGAGCTTGCAACAAACTACGGAGACATTTTCTGCTTCTGGTTTGACGGTGCCTGTGGCGAGGGCAAAAACGGCAAAAAGCAAATTTACGATTGGGAACGCTACTATGCGGTGCTGCGTAAATTGCAGCCGAATGCGGTTTTGAATGTCTGCGGTCCCGATGTGCGCTGGTGCGGCAACGAGGCCGGGCATTGCCGGAAAGCAGAGTGGAGCGTGGTTCCCGCAGAGCTGCGGGATGCAGAACGCACGGCATCTAAATCGCAGCAGGCGGATGACGGAGAATTCTCCCGCAAAATCGACTCTCAGGACGAGGATATCGGCAGCAGAGCGGTCATCCGCAATGCAAGAGAACTTGTCTGGTATCCGTCCGAGGTGGATACCTCCATCCGAACGGGTTGGTTTTACCACCCGGAGGAGGACACTGACGTGCGCACGGCAGACGAATTGCTGGACATCTATCTGGATGCCGTTGGTGCGAACGCCAGCCTGCTGCTGAACATTCCACCCGATACGCATGGCCGTATTGCCGCTCCGGATTGCGCCAGCCTTGCGGAGTGGGTACTAAAATCCAGCAGATTTTTGCCGGCAACGTAACGGAAAAGGCGGCAATCACAGCTGATTCTGCGATTGCGCAGCATCCCATCACACAGGCTGTAGACGGTATGGCAAATACCTATTGGCAGGCTGCTACGGACAAGAATCCGATACGATTACTTTGAAGTTCCCGAAGCCGCAGAAGGTTTCCTGCGTTGTTCTGGGGGAGCATCTTCCGACAGGGCAGCGAATTGAAAGCGGCGAGATTTGGGCAGATGGAAGCAAGGTTTCTGAATTTACGGTAGTTGGACATAAACGTATCTGCCGCTTCGCCCCTGTGGAAGTGCTGACGCTTACCATAAAGATTACAGCTTCTCGCACAGAACCAACTCTACGGCTGCTGGCAGTCTATCAGTGAGGATGTATGTGATGAAAGAAATTTTGACCGCGTGGCAATGGGATGGCCCAGTGTCAGAACCGATTCCCTACGGAGAGGGTCATATTAACCAGACGTATGCCATCACGGTAACGTCAGAGCAGGGTGCAAAAACGCTATATCCTGCAAAAAATCAATACCGATACATTCAAAGACCCGGCCGTTTGATGGAAAACATCTGCGGTGTGACGGATTTTCTGCGCGAAAAAGCCAAGCAGCGCGGGGCTGACCCGGCGCGTGCCACGCTCCATGTGGTGCCTACCAAAGAGGGAAGGCCTTATTACCAAGCTGCCGATGGCGGCTGCTGGCGTGTCTATGACTTTGTGGAGGATACTGTCTGCTTGCAGCAGGTGCAGTCCGCCGAGGATTTTTACCAGAGCGCCGTTGCATTTGGCAACTTCCAGCATCAGCTTGCCGACTACCCGGCCCATACTCTGCACGAGACAATCCCGCACTTCCACGACACACCCAAGCGCTTCGTTGACTTCCAGCGCGCCGTCTGAGGACCGCATGGGTCGTGCCGCACAGGTGCAGCGCGAAATTGAGTTTGTCCGCGCCCGCGAAGCAGAGTATCACGTTATGGTGGATCTGCTGGCGGCGGGTAAGCTGCCGCTGCGCGTCACCCACAACGACACCAAGCTGAACAACATCCTGTTCGACAAAAAACGACCGGCGAGGGTCTTTGCGTCATCGACCTTGACACGGTCATGCCGGGGCTTGCTGCCAATGATTTTGGGGATTCTATCCGCTTCGGTGCCAACCACTGCGCCGAGGACGAAGCTGACCTCTCGAAAGTCAATTTCAGTATGGAACTGTTTGAAATTTACACCAAGGGCTTCTTGCAGGCAGCAGGGGAAACGTTCACCCCGCTGGAAAAACAGACCCTGCCTTGGGGTGCCAAGTTGATGACGATGGAGTGCGGTATGCGTTTCCTCGCTGATTATCTCGAGGGGGACCACTACTTCCACATCAACTACGAACAGCAGAATCTCAATCGCGCCCGTACCCAGTTTAAGCTGACTTCCGGCATGGAAGAAAACTGGGATGCCATGCAGAAAGTAATTGAAAAATATTGCTGATGCCGCTAATCTGCTTTTTCATTTTGCGTTTTGCATAGTGGAGTAGAGTGCATTATGCAAACTCGTGTTTTCTCCTTCTTTAACTCCCGCGCCTAACAAGCGCGGGAGTTGCTTATTCTAAAGGATAAAAATAGAGCCGCTTCAAGCGTTGCACTTATGCAATACGCTTGAAGCGGCTCTGTTATATTAGCGGTAGTAAAGCTCGATTTCTTGGATGCTTGGATCGGTTTGCCCCTTGCTATTTTTCGTAGTGTCTTCCTGCAATCCAGTAATCAAGACCTTGAATTTGGAACTGGTCGTTTCTGGCAGGGAAATGGTTTTGGATGTGCCAATCGTGCCGCTATAGGTACTGATTGTAGTGTATTCCGTACCATTCCATGCTTGGAACTCTAAGCCGGTAATTCGTTCGGATGCCCAATTTGGAACAATATTTTCTGTGATGGTTACGCTGTTAAAGGTCTGCTCAGAGCCAAGATTGAATTCCAGCCATGCAGGAAGATCCGAGTTGGCAGCAGCCCAGCGGGAACCCTGAGAGGCATCGCCGTCATTTACTTTGGATGCGGGGCAGGAGGGGTGCGAAGAGCTGGCGGAAACGGACTTATTCAAAAGCAGATTCTGCGGCTCACGAATTACGGGAACTTTGTATACCTCAAATTCAACGATGCTGGGATCGGTTTCGCCACGGCCATGCGTACTTGTGTCGGCGCGGAGGCTGGTGATTTCCATTCTAAGATGGGATGCAGTCACAGTGTCGAACGTGAAATCTTTCCCTTCGCCGATTTCGCCGTCATAGGTGTAAATTGTTTGATAACCATCCGCCGTAGGAATCTGCAAGTTGAAGGAGGCAATTCGGGGAGATGCCCACCCGGATACAATATTTTCAGTAAGGACAACCTTATTAAAGGTAGTATCCTTGCCAAAATCAATATCCAGCCAGATGGGAAGATCCGAGTTGGCGGCGGCCCAGCGAGAATTCTGAGAATAGATGCCGTCAACCATTAAATCGGGAGTCAAGGATTCATGGGAATTGTTAGAGGTTACAGTTTTGCCTAATGCAAAATTGGATGGATTATTATATTCGCCCTGCTGGTACTCGTGAACACCGATGTCAGGAGCATTACCCCAATACAGCTGAGTGCCATAGAAATCAGTGGTTCCCATCTGGGGAACATAGATGCCTGCATCGATCAGCGGAGAACTTGCATTGAGCTTGTAGCCATCCCAAACTGTAGCACCACTCAGAATGCCATCGCTGTTCTGCTGAGGAGTCTGTCCGGGATTCACCATATCGGGATTCTCAGTGACTTTATAGTCGTCGGCTGGTTCATATTGGGAATGGATACCACTGGCTTCGTAGAAACAGTTATGGCTGAATGTGACAGAACCGAGATTCCCGAGATAGCGTTTGGTATCGTGCCATGTTGTGGTGGTTGTGGTACTTTTATTATAGAAAACATTGTTGTAGAAATAAGTTTGCGATTTGAAAGGATCACGGTGCATGAATGTGGTTCTGGCACCATCATACATGATTACGTTGTTTACAAAGTAGGCAGGAGTTGCATTGGCGGTAAGGAAATACTTGATGATAAAGTCGCCACCGTCATCGCTGATATTGTAGCGGATTATATCATTGGTATTGCGCCCCATGTACAACATCCAGCCACAGGGATTGTTGTGCGAGTAGTTGAACTGGTAGACAACATTTTTTTAGTGCAGAATCCATATCATAGGGGCTGCCGTCCGCGTTCGTCGAAGGCCCATTATAAACTTCATTGTACTGCAAGACGGAGTTCTCACATTTCCAAGGGTACAGAGCAACAGTAGGACGGAAATTGGGATACCGCTTTAGGAAGCCATCAACAACATTATATTCAACGACGGCATTTCGGGCATCGCACAAATCGATGCCGCCCTGAGCAACGTCTTCGATATAGTTATGGCCGATATAGATGTCTTCCATCCAAAGATTGTATGTGTCAACATCGTCCTGATAGCCGCTTTTTTGCCATCTGCACAAAGCCGGTAATGCCAAGCAAATCAACCTTGCGGATCGTGTTGTAGGCAATCCGAATATCACGGAAAGAAGTGTTAGGACGAATTTTCGTGCCAACGACATTGTAGATGATTCCACCAGTAAAAGTGTCATTCCAATCGTTGGGGCCATCTACGTCATGTACATAGCAGTTCTCGATATAAATATGATCGAAAATGCCGTCGTCATCATCATTGAGAAGATCGCCATCGGCGATAATCAAAATGCCATTCCGTGTTTCGGCCTGACTCGACCAACTGTTGTCACCCTGCGGGCGGGAAAGGTCGATGTCAACATCGAAGTCATCATCGTTTGTGACTTCAAGATTGCGAATTTCCCAATATTCTTGGTTGCGCAGGTGAACAGCACCAGAGTAGTTCATGCCACGATCAATGCCCATACCATTGATGACAGGCAGTGCATCACCGCCGTATTTGTCGATCTTGATAGGCGCATCTGCGGTTCCGGAGCCTTTTGGCCATAACCATTCGCCATTCCAAACGGAGCCGGATTTCAGGAGAATGGTGTCGCCAGGCAAGAAAGTGGTGGCGGTCACTTTGTCGAGGCTTTTCCAAGGCGTTTCGGGCGAGGTTCCCGAGTTGGAGTCATCACCGATTGTAGAATCTACATAATAGGTGGTTCCGCCGGACGCGGCATCTTCTGTGACAACGGTTTCGGGAGTGGCTGTTTCTGGAGTTTGAATATCTTCAGCCAAGGCGTTGGTCATAGGAGCGATGAGGCTTAAAATCATAGCTGCACTCATGACCAGGGAAAATTTTTCTCTTCATGGTTGAGTCTCCTATTCGATTGACGTATTTTGAAAGGCATCGGTTTCGGTAAATACCAGACGATTTTGAATCAGCTCGGTTTCTGTGCTTATCCGTGAGTTTAACAAGTAATCTGTGATACGATTACGAACCTCTGCGAGTGGGATAACGGTTGCGTCCTCCTTTCTTGTGACTTTAATAATGCACGGATAAGTCCCATCTAAAAACGGGTCTGATACATCTCCAGTATTCATGCTGGATGCCTGTGAAACGATGTCTGCATGGGATAAGAGATCGGACTTTTCTGTTTCGTTTGTAAAAGAATAGGTGTGCCAGTCTGTGACGTAAGGGTATTGTGTTTGGATGTCCTCTAAAGAAACACCTTCCTCAAGGCCCAAAAAGATGTTGTCAGCAGAGAGGTCGGATGGAATATATGACAAATAAATAGCAGAAACATCTGCGTCACCATTCAGGGAGAACAGATTTTGATTTTCAGAATAGAAAGCGTCAATATCTGCATCACTTACAGCATTGGTAGAAATCCAGTATTCCTTTATATCGTTTTCAAGCTGTGAAAGATAACGGTGATAGTAAGAATCAAAGGAATACTCTATAGGGCCGTAGACAATACCGCCGTTTGACGTGCTTTCTTTTCTTGCAGTGTTGAAATTTTCTGCATTTTCTTTTAGTTGGGAAAACGACAAGAACTCAGCAGAAGTTGTCTTCTCGGCAAGCATTTGTGTGGCGTATGCTTCCAGACAGGCTTCTTTGGCAGAGGCCCTTGCGGAATCCAGCGGAGTAGAATCACCATATTCACTATTCCAAAAGGCGGAGTCAAAAGATGTGATTCCGTAAAGCTGAGAATAGCTTTGGCATACGGAGCTTTTTTGCTGGGATAAGAAGTAATTGAACTCTTCCATAGTGATGGGGTGCTCATCGACATACCCGACCACAGCAGAAGAATCCGTTGCAGCACAGCTACAGAGTGTGCTGACGATACTTCCGGCAAGTAAAAAGAGACTCATAAACTTTTTATATGTCATTTTTTCACGCCCATCCTATTTAGATTTCTATTTCTATTATTAAACATTCGCTAACTTTTGAAAACGGAATATATTGATGAAAGAATGTAAATTATTGACCAAAAATCGCGCCGACAATGCACTGTCGCGCGATTTTTATATGCTATGCAGCTTTCGATATTTGCCCGGAGCTTCAGCTTTATAGCGGCGGAACATCCGGTTAAAGTAGCTTGAATCACTAA
>ENA-OQCD01000045-OQCD01000045.1-human-gut-metagenome-genome-assembly--contig:-NODE-45-length-25412-cov-2.490330_pt1 | contig 25412 bp, 38 predicted proteins | sample MGYA00242755_ERZ504571 | MGnify/ENA primary metagenome ERZ504571 (study PRJEB26092, sample SAMD00036274) | human gut metagenome | host: Homo sapiens | study: EMG produced TPA metagenomics assembly of...
CAGATGCGGTGGACTGCTTATCTGCGTTCAAAAAAATTTACAATTCTACCATATGTTTTGTAAAAAAGTATTTCGCGGCTCCAACAGCCGACGCTTCTTTCTTATACGAACAATTTTTTAAGTATGAAACATCATGCTCAAAGCCATTATATGCCATCACTTTTTCTCCCAGTGGTATCATATAATCTGACAATACACCTCCCACATCACCTCCTAGTATGATATCCATATCATATGCCATCCGCAGATTTGATATCAAAACAGCAAGATGATCCAGATACTCATTCCATGTCTGCAAAAAATTTTTTTCATCACCACTTTCAATTTTTTCCATAAATGCATCCAGTGACTGCCTGTTATCTTGTGTCAGTACACTTGCAGCACAATATGCATCTGCACATCCTGCTTTACCACAATAACACTTTCTTCCACCGGGAACGAGTATCATGTGACCAAACTCACCTGCTTTCTGGTTCTGCCCTCGAAACAGCTTTCCATCTATGCAGAATGCGCCTCCTAAGGTGTGGTTCAAAGACAGATATATCGCATTTGGATACTTTTGCTTTTTTTCTGCAAGCATTGCAGCATTAGCATCGTTTTCAAAATATACTGGAATTTCCAAAGCCTGCTCTAAAAAGCGCAGACTATAATTCTCTATACCTAAAGCATGGGATTTAAAACGATCCGTTCTTTCTGATCAATAATTCCTGGAATCGCCACTCCAATCCCAAGTAGCGTATCCTTCGCTAATTCGCCTTCAAGAAAAAGTTTTGACCTTTTGTGCCACTTCTGTACAATAGGATAATTCTGCCGTAAATTTTTAAACGGATGCGATCTTTTTTTATAATCTCATCTCCAAGATTTACTAATACCATTTCTATATGATTCGCTGTAATCAAAATTCCCATTGCATGACAGTATGACTTATTAATCCCTATACTTTTTTGCCTTTCTTCCACCGGTCGAAGCATATTCCCCCAGTTTCTTCCAACACCATTTTTTTCTAACAAGTCATTCACATTTGCTAACACAGTCGGCATACTCAAATTTAAATCTTTTGCGATTCCCGCCTTGGATGTAACATGATTGTTCAGCACATAATTAATTATTCTTTTTCTTGTTATATTTTTTTTATCTTTTATTTTCGTTTTCTTACCCTCTTTTATTAAATATATTATAAAAGAATTATATGCTTTTTTTATTCTTCTTGTAAAGCAAATGTTTTTATAATAAATCTCCGACAGAATTTATCTTATAAACAGCAAAAAAGCTCCCCGAAGGAGCTTTCCACGCTTTAGAACACCAATTCTTTTTAACACAATCTCTTCTGCCATATTACGAATACCATTTACCAATCTGACACATTCCCTCTAATCACGAGCTTTCAACTCAGCACTGGTTGCATCCAGCTCATCTAAGTCGCTCTCTATCGTGTCATCTGGTTTTTGCGCGAGCAACGAGGCAAGCCGAGATGCTTGCATCTCGATTTGCCGACTGCCGCGTTCATCGAGACAAGTACTCTTGGGTCGATGTTGGGACAAAAGAACAATCGTCTCCACATGAACGCCCTGGCAGAACTGATCCACTGCACAGGCGTGGGTCATCTCATATCCTGCCTCATAAAATGCCGGGAGGTCTCTTACAAGACTTGTAACCTTGCAGGAAATGTATACGATCTGGTCTACGCCGTAAGCCAGGATCTTTGGAAGGGCTTTGGGGTGAACGCCATCTCTGGGCGGATCAAGGATGATCATATCCGGTTTCTCCGGCACCTCGTCCAGAACCTTCAGCACGTCTCCGGCAATAAAACGGCAGTTATCAATGCCGTTAAGTGCAGCGTTTTCTCTGGCGGCTTTTACCGCGTCTTCCACGATCTCCACGCCGATCACCTCACTGGCAACAGATGCCGCAAGCTGGGCTATGGTGCCGGTGCCGCTGTAAAGGTCAAACACTACTTTATCTCTGGTATCCCCCACATATTCACGGACTTTTGAATACAGGATCTCCGCCGCCAGGGAGTTTGGCTGGAAGAAGGAAAACGTGCTGATCTTAAACTTCAGCCCAAGAAGTTCTTCGTAGAAATAATCCTTTCCATAAAGGATCTTCGTCTCATCACTCTGTACCACATCGGACAGAGAATCATTTAAAATGTGCATGATCCCCACGATCTTACCTTCCAGGGGAAGTGCAAGGAGCTGTTCTTTCAGTGGTTCCAGATCATACTCTTCCTGGGTGGTAGTTACCACATGGACCAGGATCTCGCCGCTTGTGACGCCTCTTCGAAGAAGAAGGTGACGGAGATATCCCACATGCTGAAGCTTCTTATAAAAACTGGCATTTCGTTCCAGGAAAAACTCCCGCACACAGGCAAGGATTTTCGTCATATCCGGATGCACCAGCTTACAGTCATCTGTATTCAAGATATCGTAAGTGCTGCCCTTCTTATGAAGTCCAAGGGACAGCGGACCATCCTTATACTCATCGCCAAAGGAAAACTCCATCTTGTTGCGGTATCCAAACTCGATAGGACTTCCGTAGATCCCATCCCAGTGATACAACTTGTCTGTATCCTCAGTTTCTTCTGTCTCATCACTGTTCTTCCCGATCTTATCCATACTTTCTCTGACTGCCCCATCCAGAAGTTCCCTTACCTGGCGCTCCTTCATCTCTTTCTGCGCCTCATAACTCATGGTCTGGTACATACAGCCGCCACAGGCCGGGAATTCCTGACAGGCCGGTTCTCTTGTCTCCAGCGGAGATTTCTCCAGAACTTCTAAGAGGCGTCCCTCCGCCCGTCCGGAACGCTTCTTGTTGATCATAAAACGTACTTTCTGTCCCGGAATTCCGTTCTTTACAATGACTTTCTGGTCATCCACCCATACAAAGCCTTTGTTTGGAAATTCCACTTTTTCTATAACACCTTCGTAAATTTCACCTTTTTTCATAAATCCTCTTTCTGTCTTATAAGCAGCAGGCAGTAAATCGAATATTCCAAGTTTGCTTTACGGTCTGCTCGCAAACACAATCGCTTCACTGCCTGCATTCAAAAAATCAAGCCCCCCGGTATCGCGCCGGGGGCTTCAATCATCCGCTTCTCATATTCATACACTGCAGACAACCATTCTGATCTGTTCAAAACAGCTGTTCCGGTGAAAGATCTTACTCTTCCTCGTCCTCAAAATAATCATCGAAGTCATCATCAAAATCTTCTTCGAAATCCTCCAGATAATCCGGAGCGAAGAAACGGTATACTGCAAATGCGATTCCTGCAACAGCTGCAACCGCACCGATGATCGCCAGTACCCAAAGGACTGTATTCTTATCTTTCTCTTCTTCTTTTTTTCTTCAGTGTCGCAAGCAGTTCTTCAAGCTTTGTTGTATTTAAATTCATAACACTGCACCATCCTTTCTTTCTGTTCGGCTGTACTTTCTGTCAGTAAATCTGCAGCGCAGCGTTTTTTTGAGGTCGCTGCACCCGAGCCTTTTTTTTAATGTTCTTATTATACCACCATATGTCTGGTTTTACCAGAACTTACACAAATTTTCGCAGAAACATTCTGTAAAAAAATCGCCGTATTTCCGGCATTTCCGGAAAGATACGGCGGTTTTCTCTTATTCTTTATGGGTTCCTCGGATCACTTTGATCCCGCGTTCTTCTATCAGACCGCAGATCTGTGTTATCCGCGGACATTCCTTTTTTTCCTCATTCAGACGGCATACCCCGACATGGATGACGCTGATCTTTTCACTGACCAGCCGATCTGCCTTTTCCAAAATCCCCTCATCTTCAGCAGGTTCTTTTGCATTGGTGTCTTTGCATCCGTTGCATGTCATCACAGCTGCCAGAATCGTATCTTCCGGATAGCCGGAAAAAAATCTCTTCTTTCCCGAAATGCAGACAGACATCCTGCCCTGGTACACACATCATTGGAATTAAGGCATGTCAAAATCCCGATCTTTTTCATCTTTTTCCCTCTATGCATCCCGCCTCACAGCAGAATCATAAAAACAAAATATGCATCTTTCCGCGGCTGTCGTAAACGATCTCCGCTTCTACTTTATAGATCCTGCGGATCAGCTCCGGGGTCAGGACTTCTTCCGGCGTTCCGTAACCTTCCAGAACTCCGTCCTTCAGTACATAGATCTTATCACAGTATGCTGCTGCAATATTCAGATCGTGAATAGCGGAGATCACGGTTACATTAAGTTTTTCACCAGCTCCATCAGCATGATCTGGTGGGTAATGTCCAGATGATTGGTAGGCTCATCCAGAATCAGTGCAGAGGTCTGCTGGGCAAGTGCTCTTGCCAGGATCACCCTCTGCTGCTCTCCTCCGGAAAGAGTGGAAAAGGTACGGTCTGCAAACGCTCCATCTGTACGGTTTTCAGCGCTTCATCCACGATCTGGTAATCTTTTGCATTGTCCCGTTCCAGAGTCTTTTTATGAGGCGCACGCCCCATAAGAACCACCTCGCGGACCGTAAAATCAAAATTATAATAATTGTGCTGTGCCACCACGGCCATTTTTTTTCGCAGAGCTTCGAACACTCATGGAATGAAGCTCCTCGCCGTCCAGATACACGGCTCCTGCGTCTGGTTTCAGAATACGGTAAATGCATTTCAGCAAAGTGGATTTTCCGCTTCCGTTTGGTCCGATGATTCCTACCAGTTCCTTATCCTGGGATTCCATGGAGATTCCCTTCAGGATCTGTCTGGCGTGAAAGCCAACCTGAATATTTTCTGTGGTGATCTTCATTACCGGGCACCTCCGAATCCATAGGATTTCCGCACAAGCAGATAAATAAAGCAGGGAGCACCGATAATGGATACCAGCACACCGATGGGCATCTCGGAATTTTTAAGGATCACACGACATGCCACATCGCACCAGATCAGAAACGATGCACCAAGAAGCGCACTTAAGGGGAGCAGTTTTCTGTGATCTGTTCCAAAAAGGATCCGGACCACATGAGGGATCACCAGTCCCACAAATCCGATTACACCGGCACAGTACACGGCAAATCCGATCATAACAGAAGCAACGATCAGATAAAAAAGTCCGCAGTCTGTGCAGATCTGTTCCAAGGGTAATGGATACGTCATCTCCCAGAAGCATCAGATTCAGGTTCCGGTACTGCGTCCAGAAAACAGCCACGCACACCAGCGTGACCGGAAGCATTACACCCACTCTGGTCCAGCTTGCTCCGGCAAGACTTCCCATGCTCCACTTCATAACTTCTGTTGCCGCATTTTTGTCATTGGTAATATAAATGACAAAATTGGAAAAAGCAGAACAGACTGCGCTGACCGCCATTCCCGCAAGGATCAGTTTTGCGGAAGTTGCTTTCCACCCATGTTTGCAATGGCGATCACCGCAAAAGAAGTGATCATCGCGCCAATGAAAGCTGTGATTCCCACAGAGTTTCCACCAAGAAAGCTTCCGATTCCAAGCATGATGGCCAGTGTGGCACCCAGAGATGCACCAGATGAGATACCCAGCACATACGGGTCTGCCAGCGGGTTCTGCACGATAGCCTGCATCACCACGCCGCACACGGAAAGAGCCATTCCAACTGCCAGAGCCAGAAGGACTCTAGGCAGCCGGATCAGCCACACAACATCATGAACTGCGCCTTCCGCATAGGCGGACAGACTTTTTTATATGAAACAATTTATAAGCGATAACGCTGTATACATCCTTCAGTGACAGATCCGCATTTCCAAAAGTGATGGCTGCAAGTATGGAAAAAATAAGGAATCCTGCAAGTCCGATGAGAACTGCCACATACATGGATGTTCTGAGCACCTTATCTTTTTTTCTCTGTGAAGCTGTTTCTTTCACTGCATTTTCTCCGATCAGTCAAGATTTACGTCCGGATATAATCCCTTTGCAAAAAGTTTCGATTCCGTCCTGGGTACGTGTTGCACTTGCATACATCTCACTGAGCATGATCGGGTAAACACGTCCGTTCTTTACTGCGTCAAGGCTCTTCAGGGACTCATCATCCTGGATCACTGCAAGCTGGCTGTTCTTAACAGTTTCCGGATCATCTCCTGCATATGGCATGTAAACCACAAAGATCACGTCAGGGTTGGCTGCGATGATATCCTCTTTTCCAACGGTGGAAGCATCCGGGTTTGCAAGAGTTGCGCCTAACTGTGTTACCATATCTCCGCCAAGGCTCTTTACGCCATAGTTTGTGATGTCATCTCCAAGAGGCTCCAATACCATTACGCTTGGTTTGTCTTTTACATCTGCAGTTGCAGTAAGAGTTTTGTCGATCACTGCTTTTGCATCATCAACGATAGCCTGTGCTTTGTCCTGTACATCGAAGATCTTTCCGATATTTAAGATATCTGTGAATTCATTTTCCAGTGTTCTGTCGCCGTCCGGACGAGTATTGGTGTTGTAGTAGGTGTTGCAGCCTTTGTCGATCCAGTCTGTTACATTTCCCAGATTCTTATCAGAGAAAAGAGAGCTCCAGGATAAGATCATGTCCGGCTCCAGCATTGTTACAGTTTCAAGGGATGGGGTAAATTCGTCAAGATAATTTGTTTTTGAGAATGCTTCTTTGAGATCTTCCGGAACTTCATTATCAGACCTGCGGTAGCTACCAGGTGGTCTTCCAGACCAAGTGCGAGCATAGTCTCAATGCTTCCCTGATATACAGCAAGGACTTTTTCCGGTGCTTTTTCATAAGTGGTTTCGATTTCGTTTCCATCGTAATCATAGGTTGTGATGGTCAGAGGATATTCTGTCTTGGTTGCCTCTGCGGAAGAATCTTCGGTGTCTGCAGACTCTGTACTGTCTTCTGCTGCCGGCTGGTTGTCTTCCTTGATGGTCTCGGAGTCTGCTCTCTCTGCGGCATAAACAGCCGGAGTTGCTGATACGGTCATTGCCGCTGCCATTACCATTGCCATGATTCTTGTGGATACATACTTGTTTTTCATTTCATTTCCTCTCTTTTCGCCTGTTTTATCTCCTGTTGCCTATGGGTAACCGAAAAGATGGGGCTTCATAAAATCTGCACGGAACACTTTGTACGGAAGCTCCCACTTACATACTGTCAAGCAGGTTTCCTGACTTACAGACTCAGAAAAAACTCCGCAAAATAAAAAACTGATACACCATTCATCTTTTAGCCGATCATGAATGATATATCAGAATTTTCTCCAGAATCTCTCTGACATCGGGATTTTCGCCTTCTCACATGAGTTTCTGCAATGGCATGTGAAATCCCTTCTTCTGTATACAGTGGCCGCAACCGCTCAGGCTTTTTTACCCCGATTCCCTCTCACAGTATCCGGCAGCATATGTGCCGGTGATACTGTTCACTTCACAGCAATTCAATTACGCTGATACTGATTCTAACATACCGGTTTTCCAATTACAACCTTGAGGCCGGATTTTTACAGTTTTTTGCAGAAATAGTCTGCCCGGAGAGATCCCTCTCAGATCTTTTTCAGCTTGGCAAAACCGGCGAACATTTTTTTTCACGCCGACTTTGTCAAAGTCTACCGTCACTTCGTAGTCTCTGCCGCCGTCTGCGATATTTTTTTACGATACCGACTCCGAATTTCACATGACGGACCGTGTCTCCCTCACCATAGTCCAGGCTGTCCGCCTTCTTCACTGTGAAATCTTTTTTCTGCAGGGTGCTCTTTGCCTGGAAATTCATTTTCATCTGGGCATAGGCGCTTTTCGGAGATACGATATCATCTACTCTGGGCTTTTTCTCCTGAATCGTATGTCCAAGATCCACCAATTCTCTTGGAATTTCCCTTACAAAGCGTGATACACGGTTGTACTGGGTCTCTCCACGGATCATACGCTGTTTTGCACAGGTTAATGTCAGTTCCTTCATGGCACGTGTGATCCCCACATAACAGAGTCTTCGCTCTTCTTCAATATCCGACGGGTCTCCGGACCAGATGGACGCATATCCCGGAAATACTCCGTCCTCCATACCTGCCATAAATACATTGGGGAATTCCAGTCCCTTGGCACTGTGAAGGGTCATAAGAAGCACATAATCCTGATCCGGATCAACGGAATCAATATCTGCCACCAGTGCGATCTCTTCCAGAAATGCGGAAAGTGTTGCCGCTGTCCTGCCTCTTCCATGGCTTCCTGGAAAGATTCGGTCTTGGAGATCAGCTCATCGATATTCTCGATCCTTGCCTGAGCTTCTTCTGTTTTTTCTGCTTCCAGCTCTTTCACATAACCGGTCAGTTCGATCACTTCTTCCAGCGTTTCACGGACTGTATAAGCCTCTGCCTTACTCTTAAGTCCCTGGATAAAAGATACAAAATCATTGATCTTTCCTGCTGCCCGGCCAATGGACGGTACTTCCTCCACCACACGGAGGGCATCATAAAAGCTCAGGTTCATCATATCCGCATAATCCTGGACCCGGCCGATGCTGGTAGCTCCGATTCCTCTCTTCGGTACATTTAAGATCCTGCGCACAGCCAGATCATCACTGGCATTGTCAATCGTCTTCAGATAGCTTAACAGATCCTTGATCTCTTTGCGGGCATAAAAGTTTACACCGCCCACAATCTTATACGGCACATTTGCCAGGAGAAATTTTTCTTCAAAGAGACGTGACTGGGCATTGGTCCGGTAAAGTACCGCACAGTCCTTATACTGGAATTTCCCGTTACGCCGTCCCTGAATGATCTCTCCCGCAACATACTCCGCTTCCTCAAATCCGTTGTTGAACTGCCGGAAATGAACTTTATCACCCTCTTCGTTCTCTGTCCAGAGTCGTTTTTTCTTTACGTTCTGTATTGTTGGCAATTACCTCGTTGGCTGCGTTCAGGATATTCTGTGTAGAACGGTAATTCTGCTCCAGCCGTACCACATTCGCCTCAGTGAAAACCTTCTCAAAGCCCAGGATGTTCCCGATATTTGCTCCACGGAAACGATAAATAGACTGGTCATCATCGCCAACTACGCAGAGATTCTTGTATTTTTCCGCAAGAAGACTTACGAATTTAAACTGTGCGGTGTTAGTATCCTGATACTCATCCACCATAATATACCGGAAACGTTCCTGATAATAATCCAGGATATCCGGATTGTGTTGGAAAAGCTCCACGGTTTCACGATCAGGTCATCAAAATCCAGGGCGTTGTTTCCCCGGAGGATGGACTGGTATTCCTTATACATGCCTGCAATCTTCCGTGCATCCGGATCACTTCCCGCATTCAGCTCCATCTCTTCCGGCGTGATCAGCTCATCCTTGGCATGGGAAATCTCCGCAAGAACAGCGCGTTCTTTATAAATTTTTGTATTGATACTGAATTTCCGGAAGATTTCCCTCATGACTGTCTTCTGGTCGTCGGTATCATAGATGGTAAAATTACTGCTAAATCCCAGCACTTCAATATGTCTGCGTAAAATCCTCACGCATGCGGAATGAAAGGTAGAAACCCATACGCTCTCTGCGCCCATTCCCGCAATTTTATTTACACGTTCCCGCATCTCACTGGCAGCCTTGTTGGTAAAGGTGATCGCCAGGATATTCCAGGGATTGACGCCCTTTTCCTCCATTAAATAGGCAATCCTGTGAGTCAGCACTCTTGTTTTTCCGGAACCGGCTCCTGCAAGAATCAGAAGCGGCCCCTCTGTATGTACAGCAGCTTCCCGCTGCATGGGATTCAATGTGTCCAAAGCATCCTGTATACTCATTTTGATCTCCATTTCTTTTTCCATATCAACAGTATCTTTATATACTACCATGTCTTTTCTTTCCGGTAAAGCCACAACCTTACTTTCTCATTTTCCCGGAAAAAAAGTTTCTTTACAAGTAGTATTTAAAACTATATAATAGGGAGCAGAGTGATAATGTGATGACAAGAAACGAAAAAGAGATGATGAGCAGCATTTTTGCGAAAAATTGCTGAGCTTGATTATATAAAACCAGATGAAATCCCAAACATCGATCTTTACATGGATCAGGTCACTACTTTCATGGAAGAAAAATCTCGCTTCCACCAAACGTCACGAGGATGACAAGATCCTGACCAAGACCATGATCAACAACTACGCCAAGAATAAGCTTCTCCCCCCGCCGGAGAAGAAACGCTACTCCCGGGAACATCTGCTGATGCTGATCTTTATTTACTATTTTAAGAATATTCTCTCCATCAGTGACATCCAGACTCTTCTCGGGCCGATCACGGATAAATATTTCAAATCCATGACTGAGAAAGATATGACTTATATCTATCAGGAAGTTTTCAGTATGGAACAGACTCAGATCCGTTACCTGGAAAAAGATCTCATGCGCCGGTTCAAAAGCGCCGGAGAAATATTCGAAGATGCTGATCCGGAAGATAAGGAATTCCTTCATCAGTTTTCTTTTATCTGCCTGCTGAGCTTCGACGTATACATGAAAAAAATGATCATCGAAAATATGATCGACCACATGAATTCTCCAAAAGATACCGATTCCTCAAAAAAGGCAAATAATATCCGGCTCTTACATCCGGTCGGAAACGTGTGCCGCCAGGCGCATGAAGAAAAGAGACAGACGCATGATCGCCTGTCTCTTTTTACGTTATAGCATTATCCGTTATCATTCACGGCATGGGCATAAGTCCTATTCTGCTTCGCCACCCTGCTCTTCGTTATTCTTCTTCATACGTGCAAATACCATCTCATAACCGTCATTTCCATAGTTCAGGGAACGGTTTACACGGCTGATCGTAGCTGTGGAAGCTCCTGTCTTCTCGGAAATATCAAGGTATGTACGCTTATCGGTAAGCATCTTGGCTACCTCGAAGCGCTGAGATAAAGAAAGCAGCTCATTGATGGTGCAAACATCCTCAAAAAATGTATAACACTCTTCCTTGTCCCTCAGGCATAGGATCGCTTCAAACAGATGATCCACAGCCTCCGTCCTGATTTTTTTGCTCATTGTTACGCTCCTTTAAAATACATAATTTTCGTCTGATACAATACTGATATTTTAACACTCTAAATCGTGATAGGCAAGCATTTTAGGGAAATTTAATAAACTATTTCGCTTTTTTGTCTTTCTATGACGGACACCTGCGTTTTCCATTTCCACTGCCCCGGAAAACATTTGGGATTTGCTTTTTCTGCTGTGATTGGGTATACTTAAAATAATATCCAAAAGAAAAGGAGACTTATCAAATGAATCGTTTTTTCAACATGGACAACAAATTCTTCGTGTTCATGGGACGCGTAGCAGACCTGCTTCTTCTGAATTTTCTGTGCATCCTCTGCTGTATTCCGATTGTCACCGCAGGCGCCTCCATAACAGCTCTCTACTATGTCACACTGAAGATGGCAAGAGACGAAGAATCTTATATTGCCCGCAGCTTTTTCCGCTCATTCAAACAGAACTTCAAACAGGCGACCATCATCAATATCATCATGCTCCTCACCGCTGCTGTTCTGTTTATCGATCTTCGGATCGCCAGAGCCGGAAGCGGAGCTATGTACAAAGGACTTTTCAGTCTGTTCATTGCATTTGCACTGATCTATGCGATGATCCTTCTGTACATTTATCCGATCCTTTCCAAATTTTTTAATTCCGTCAAGAATACCTTTGTAAATGCATTCCTGATGTCCGTCCGCCATCTTCCGCTGACACTTTTGATGCTTGTGATCTCTGCATCTCCGCTCCTTCTGATGTGGCTTTTTGCTTATGTGCTACGCACAGTTTACATCCATCCTGATCATGCTTTTTATTCTGATGGGATTTTCCACGCTGGCCTACTGGAAATCAAAGATCTTTGTAAAGATCTTCGATAACTATATACCGAAAGATGAAAACGACGAAAACGACGAAGAGAAAAACGAACTGAAAGAGGCATAATGAAAACGCTGGAACGACAAGCCTTACCACTCTCTGGACTATATGCTCCGGGAGCGATACGGCGAAAAGGTCTACCGGGTTGCATTAAACGGCGGCATGTCCTGTCCCAACCGTGACGGCACCCTGGGCAAAAAAGGCTGCATCTTCTGCAGCCAGGGCGAAGCGGAGATTTTGCAGCAAACGCCGCTCTTTCCATTACAGAGCAGATCAACACACAGATCAAAAGTCTCTCTTCCAAACGCCCGATTCATAAATATATCGCCTATTTTCAGGCATATACAAACACATACGCTCCTGTGGAACACCTGCGTAAGATCTTCACAGAAGCCATCTCCCATCCGGATATCGTGGCACTGTCCATTGGTACCAGACCGGACTGTCTGGGAGATGATGTACTGGAGCTTCTTGATTCCCTGAACCAGATCAAACCGGTGTGGGTGGAGCTGGGACTCCAGACTATCCATGAAGATACCGCCAGATATATACGGCGCGGCTATCCACTGTCCTGTTTTGATACCGCAGTAAAAAATCTCCGCGCAGGCGGCATCGAAGTGATCGTCCACACCATCCTGGGGCTTCCCGGCGAAAGCAGGAAGGATATCCTGGAAACAATGGCTTATCTGAACGCCATGGATATCCAGGGGATCAAGCTGCAGCTTCTTCATGTACTGCGTGGTACAGATCTTGCCGCTGATCATGAAGCCGGTCTTTTCCGCACTTATGAACGGGACGAGTATCTGAACCTTGTCATTGACTGTCTGGAACATCTCAGACCGGATATCGTGATCCACCGTGTAACAGGGGACGGCCCGAAAGATCTGCTGATCGCACCTTTATGGGCCAGCCGCAAACGTGAAGTTTTAAATCTTCTTCATCACCGGATGAAAGAAAAAGAAAGTTTTCAGGGAAAAGCCCTTGAGGTTCTTTTCAAAAAGCCAGTAAAAAGGAGGATTCTTATGGCATCACCTTTTACAACCTACAAACTTATCATTTTATACATGCTTCAGAATTCCGAAGGGGATCTCACTAACTCACAGATCACAGATTTTATCCTGGACCGGAAATATACCAATTATTTTCAGCTTCAGCAGGCTGTTTCCGAACTGGTGGAGGCAGATCTTGTGGAAATGTCTTCCCAGTCCAACCGCACGTATTACCGACTGACTGAAGAAGGAAAAAAATACGCTGAAATATTTTTCCAGAGAACTCTCTTCTGACATTAAGAAAGAAGTCGAGGAATATCTCAATTCCCTGCACTGCAAAATTGAGGAACATCTTCTCACTCCTGCGGATTATTACCCCACCAAGGAGGGCAGTTACTCTGTCCGCCTGCGGATTATCGAAGGCGGTGTCAGTATTGTTGATCTCAGCATCAAAGTTCCCAATCTTGCTGCGGCCCAGTCCGTATGTGAAAGCTGGCCTTATAAATATCAGAACGTCTACGACAAAATAATGGAGGAGCTTCTCTGAAAAGCTCCTCCATTTTCATTCTCACATAGATTCTCTTATTCCGCTTCTTCGTGGATCTTCTTCATATGCTCTTTCAGTTTCTTTTCATATCCCATATCACTGAGCTCGTAAAAAATGTTCTCCTTCGATTTCTGATGGCAGATACTGCTGTTTTACATAGTGATTCGGATAATCATGGGCATATTTATATCCGATACCATGACCCAGGCTTTCGTGGCCACCATAATGAGCATCCTGCAGATGTACCGGCACAGTTGTCTTCTTCGCCTTCACGCAGCGCATGGCCTCCTGTATGGCATTCACCGCGGAATTGCTCTTGGGCGCACAGGCCATGTATGTTACTGCCTGCGAAAGAATGATCTGGGATTCCGGCATTCCCACACGTTCCACTGCCTGCGCTGCTGCCGTTGCCACACAGAGTGCCTGAGGATCCGCATTTCCGATATCTTCAGAGGCCAGGATCATGATCCTTCTTGCAATAAATTTCACATCTTCTCCTGCATAAAGCATTTTTGCCAGATAATAAACTGCCGCATCCGGGTCTGAGCCCCGCATACTCTTAATAAAGGCAGAAATAATATCGTAATGGTTATCTCCATTCTTGTCATAACGTACAACACGCTTCTGAATGCACTCAGAAGCCACCTCAAGGGTCAGATGGATCTTACCGTCCGAATCACGGGGTGTGGTGAGAATTCCCAGTTCTACGGCGTTAAGGCGCTTCTGGCGTCTCCTCCTGCCATATCTGCCAGAAATTCCAGGGCATCCTTCTCGATCACCGCACCGTAGCTTCCCATTCCACGTTCCGGATCATTAACTGCACGCAGGATCAGTTCTTTTATTTCCGGTATTTCCAGTGCCTTCAGCTCAAAAATGATGGATCTTGAAAGAAGCGCTCCGTTTACCTCAAAATATGGATTCTCCGTTGTAGCTCCGATCAGAATGATCGTTCCATCCTCCACAAAAGGAAGAAGATAATCCTGCTGTCCCTTGTTGAAACGGTGGATCTCATCAATGAACAGAATGGTCTTTTTTCCATACATGCCGAGATCGTCCTGTGCCTGCTTTACAACTGCTTCCATATCTTTCTTCCCTGCTACGGTTGCATTGATCTGGGTAAAGCTGGCGCTTGTGGTATTGGCGATGACTTTTGCCAGGGTGGTCTTTCCGGTTCCCGGAGGGCCGTAAAAGATAACAGATGTCAGCTTATCCGCCTTTATGGCACGATACAGCAATTTATCTTTTCCTACGATGTGCTGCTGTCCCACCACCTCATCCAGTGTTCGCGGACGCAGCCTGGATGCGAGGGGAGACTCCTGGTCCAGCGTTTTTGACTTTGCATATTCAAATAAGTCCATGGTTTTCACTCCTGTAATTTCTGTAAAAAACTGCCGCCGGTTCTGCTCCGGCAGCTGATCGATTCTTATTTTTATAATTTTACCTGTTTGCACACAAAAAAGCAATTGTTTCTGCTCTGCGGCAAAGAGGATGTTCCGTTACTGTTTACGTCACCAGCAGCTGATCCACTGTCACCAGGTCATACCCCGCTTCCGTAAGCATATCCGCGATCTCCAGAGCTGCCTCCACAGAAGTGGGAAAACTGTCATGCATCAGAATAATCGAGCCATCCTTCACTTCTCTTTTTACAATTTCTTCCACAGACTGAACGTTTTTTGATTTCCAGTCCAGGGTATCCACATCCCAGAATACCGGAAGCATGGTCACACAGAGTTCCAGATTTTTGGGCCAGGCTCCATAGGGCGGACGAAGATACAAAGGATATTCTCCTGTGATCTCATAGATCTCATTATTTGTCTTTAAGATCTGCTGGCAGGCCTGGTCACCGGGAAGCTTATCAAGCTGTACATGGTCGTAAGTGTGATTGCCGATGAGATGGCCGTCTTTTTTGCATCTGTTTTACGATTTCTTCTTTTCCCTCGATATTTTTTCCCATAAGAAAAAATGTGGCATGAATTCCACGCTTATGCAGGCCATCCAGAAGCAAGGGTGTATATGTTGCATGGGGGCCATCGTCAAAGGTGAGTGCTGCCCTGGGACGGTCCTCATTGTCCTTCCTGTCAGACAAAGTTTCCGCCACCGGGTCTGCTGCTTTTTGTCCATATTTTTTCTGAACACTGCCAATATTTCCTGCTTTTTGTTCTGCCTCCTCATAACTCCTGTTTTCCCGCCCACTGCTTTTTCCCACATACTGCGCCTCCACCAGCCGGATCATCCCCTCACCGGCGATCATCCTGACCACCTGCATCCGAAACGCACGGTCTGAAATTTTTCCATATCCACTGAACGCGATCAGCAGCAGCGCCACTGTCACTGCCCGGAAATATTTTTTTCGCTTATCCATATCTCCCGCCGGATCAAACATACTTTTCCACAATATATGAAAAAATCCCCGGGAAAAGACTTCTTACTGTTCTCTTCCCGGGGATATCCGCGCAGTCTGTTTCTTTTTATTTCTTCAGGATCTCAAGCGCGCTCTCGATCTCCTCAATGCATTTCTCATAGCCAAGGGTACCGTTGTCCAGACACAGATTGTACTTTGTCATATCTGCCCAGTCAACGCCCATAAAGCGTTTCGACAGGTCTTCCTTGCGCTTGTCATCCTTATGCATGAACTTCTCAATATCCTTTGTGCTGCCGCTGAGCTTTTTTGCTTGCCTCGCAGATACGGAAATCCCAGTCTCCGTAAACAAACACCCGAGGACATTTGGATAATCCTTGAGGATCATGTTTGCACAGCGTCCGATGATCACACAGGATTCTGTCTCTGCCAGATGGCGGATCACCTTCGCCTGATAATTAAACAGGTTCTCATCAGACGTGAAGTCTTTGCTCTGGGGCGGAATCAGCTCTCCTTTATAGATGCCGGTCTTTGCAAAAAGCTTCTGTTTTGCGCTGACATTTTCATCTACGCGTCCGAAAAGCTCCTCATGAATGCCGCTCTCCTCAGATGCCATGCGGATGATATCCTTGTCATAGTAAGAAATCCCTAATTTCTTTGCAAGCTCCTCTCCGATGGTACGTCCGCCGCTTCCATACTGTCTTGCAATGGTAATTACGAAATTATCCATGTCTTTCCTCCTACTCTCCAAGATATGCCTTCTGAACAGCCTCATCGTTCAGAAGATCCTCGGCCTTTCCATCCATGGTGATGCTTCCTGTCTCAAGAACATACGCACGGTCCGCAATGGAAAGTGCTTTCTTTGCGTTCTGCTCAACAAGAAGTACGGTTGTGCCGCTCTCGCTTACCTCACGGATGATATCAAAGATCTCATTTACAAAGATCGGTGACAGACCCATGGACGGCTCATCCATCAGAATGATCCTTGGCTTACTCATCAGCGCACGACCCATGGCAAGCATCTGCTGCTCGCCACCGGAAAGTGTTCCGGCACGCTGTCCTTTACGTTCTTCCAGACGCGGGAATCTCTTGTATACACTGGCAAGGCTCTCTGCGATCTCCGCCTTGTCCTTTCTTGTATAAGCTCCAAGAAGAAGATTCTCGTAAACGGACATATCCGCAAATACACGTCTTCCCTCCGGAACGTGTGCCATACCCATCTCTACGATCTTATGGGCCGGTGTTCTTGTGAGGTCTTTTCCCTCAAACACAATGCTTCCGGACTTCGGAGAAAGAATTCCGGTAAGTGTCTGAAGTGTGGTTGTCTTTCCGGCACCGTTGGCACCGATCAGCGCAATAACCTCTCCCTGATTTACATGAAAAGAAATTCCCTTCAGGGCCTGGATCACACCATAGTAGACCTGGAGGTCCTTTACTTCCAACATTGCCATTATCTCGTTCCTCCTTATTCTCCCAGATATGCAGTAATAACTGTCGGGTCTTTCAGCACTGCGGATGTCTCACCCTGGATCAGCACCTGACCGAAGTTCAGAACTGTCAGTTCCTCACAGATACCACCGACCAGTTTCATGTCATGCTCGATCAGAAGGACTGTCATATCAAAAATGCTCCCGCACAAAACGGATGGTATCCATCAGCTCCTGCGTCTCATTTGGGTTCATGCCGGCTGCCGGCTCATCCAGAAGAAGAAGCTTCGGATCTGTGGCAAGGGCTCTGGCGATCTCCAGCTTACGCTGTTTACCATAAGGCAGGTTGCCTGCCAGAGTGTCTGCTTCCTTATCCAGGTCAAAGACCTTCAGGATCTCCATGGCACGTTCGTTCATCTCTTTTTCTACCTTATAATATTTCGGCAGTCTTAAGATTCCGGTCAGTGTGGAGTATGGATGATGATTGTGAAGTCCTACTTTTACATTGTCAAGAACCGGCATATCCTTGAAAAGACGGATATTCTGGAAAGTTCTTGCGATTCCGGCCTTGTTGATCTCGATGGTGCTTTTTCCTGTAATGTCCTGGCCGTCCAGTTTAATGATTCCCTCTGTTGGCTTGTATACGCCTGTGAGAAGGTTGAACACCGTTGTCTTACCGGCACCGTTCGGTCCGATCAGTCCATAGAGCTGTCCTTTCTCAATGGTCATGTTAAAGCCGTCAACAGCACGAAGACCGCCGAACTGGATAGACAGATTATTTACTTCCAGCATTGCCATGATCAGGCCACCTCCTTTTTCGCTTTTTTGCCTTTAAATTTCTCTACCATGCGCGCTCTCCAGTCTCTTGCTGCAGGTGCCCAGTTAAAGAGCATCATGATGATCAGCACGATGGCGTAGATCAGCATACGGTAGTTTGCGAATCCACGGAGAAGCTCAGGCAGTGCATAGAGGATAATGGTCGCGATGATGGATCCTCTGATGTTTCCGATCCCGCCAAGTACCACATATACCAGTACCAGGATGGACATGTTGTAATCAAATACAGATACCTTCAGAAGAGAAAGGTTATGTGCATACAGCACGCCTGCCACTCCTGCAAGGGCTGCGGAAATCGTAAATGCAAGCAGTTTGTATCTGGTGATATTGATTCCCACGGATTCTGCTGCGATACGGTTATCTCTGGTTGACATGATCGCACGTCCGCTTCTGGAGTTAACCAGGTTCTGCACGATAAACAGAGTCAGAAGAAGAAGGATCACACCGATCAGGAAAAAGTAATTCTTGATATCTTTATAAAGAGTTGCTGTTCCTGAAATACCAAGGGCACCTTTGAGGATCTGTTTTCCGCCCGGATCCATATGAAGACCTGCCGCACTGGTTGCAACGTGAAGTCCTTTGTCATCCACGCCAATGTAAAGTACATTGATCAGGTTCTTGATGATCTCACCAAAAGCCAGTGTAACAATAGCCAGGTAGTCACCGCGGAGACGAAGTACCGGAATACCGATGATCACACCGAACAGTGCTGCAACTGCCGCACCTACAAGGATTGCAAGGATAAAGCGAGGAACCTGCGGAATGGAGTCTGCAGCAACCTGTGAAAACAGGGCACTGGAAAAAGCTCCCACGCACATGAAGCCCGCATGTCCAAGGCTCAACTCACCGGAAAAACCGACTACCAGGTTCAGGGAAACTGATGCAATGGTATAAACACAAAGGGGAACAAGAAGTCCCATAAGAAGTCTGGAAAGATTTCCAGTTGAGGAAAGTGCCTGTACGATCACAAAGAGTACAATGACGATTCCATAGTTGATCATGTTATTTTTTGTTGTTTTGTTTTTCATATTCTTCATATCGGCCACCTTACACTTTCTCCTGGATGTTCTTGCCGAACAGTCCGGTAGGTTTTACAAGAAGCACGACGATCAGGACTGCAAATACGATCGCATCTGCAACCTGGGAAGAAATATAAGCTTTTCCGAAGATCTCGATGATTCCCAGAAGGATGCCGCCGACCATAGCTCCCGGAATCGAACCGATTCCACCGATACAGCAGCTACGAAAGCTTTGATACCAGGCATGGCTCCTGTGTACGGAGTCAGTGTCGGATAAGTCTGACAGAGCAGAAGGCCTGCGATCGCTGCAAGTCCGGAACCGATGGCAAATGTGAGGGAAATTGTCGCATTGACGTTAACTCCCATCAGCTGTGCCGCATCTCTGTCCTCGGAAACCGCCTGCATGGCACGGCCAGGTTTTGTCTTTTTACAAAGAGGGAAGTCCCACCATGATGATGATACATGCAAGGATGGTTACGATGGTGATTCCCTTGATGGTAAGCTCACCGTCAAACAGTGTGATGGACGGAAATTTGATAACAGCTACGAAACTCTTGGCATCTGCGCCGAAGATCAGAAGTGCCAGGTTCTGAAGCAGATAACTGACACCGATAGCCGTGATAAGAACGGCCAGGTTTGAGGAAGCTTTTCTAAGTGGACTGTAAGCTACCTTCTCAATGACAACACCAAGCAGTGTACAGATCACAACGGAAAGGATCACAGCAAGGATCGGTGACATGCCGCCTCTTGTGATACAGGTAAGAATGATATAAGCTCCTACCATAATAACATCTCCGTGTGCGAAGTTCAGCATCTTGGCAATACCATAAACCATGGTATATCCAAGTGCAATGATCGCATAGATACTGCCAAGACTGATGCCGTCTTTTAAATAAGATATAAAACTCATAACGCACCTCTTTTAATTGTTTATTGATAAGGGAAAAAGGGGACGATTTCCACTAAAGGCAACCGTCCCCTGACCCCTAACGTTAACAGAAATTACTTATTTCATCTCTACATAAGCACCGTCTTTGATCTCGAATGCTTTCGGCTCTTTATCACACTCGCCATCCTCGGTCCATTTTGCTTTTCCGGTAAGTCCGTCAAGCTCGATGTTTGCCATGGATGCGCTCATTGCTGCACTGATGTCTGCATTTTCCATATCTGGTGTGATCTTTGCATCGTCAGCTGCAAGCTGCATTGCGTAAAGTACATCATATGTATCTGCCGCAAACTGGTTCGGGATCTCACCGTTGTGAGCATCGCCGTATGCTTTTACGAAGTTCTGGCTCTTCTCATCTGTAGCTGTTGCGGAGAATGGTGTCAGAAGCATAACACCCTCTGCAAGGGATTTATCGAAGTTCTCTACATTGAGGATACCATCCATGCCATCTACACCAAAGAATTTAATGTCAAGCCCTGCCTCAGATGCCTGCTGAAGGATCAGCGCATTGTCGGAATAGTAGTTCGGAAGGAAAAGAAGCTCAGCGCCGCTCTTCTTGATCTTTGCAAGCTGTACAGAATAGTCTGTGTTGCTGTCTGTTGTGTAAGCCTCATCTGCAACTACTTCAAGTCCGTCATCAGCAGCTGCTGCAACGAATGCGTCATGTACACCGGAGTTGTAGTCAGCAGCGGAATCATAAAGTACTGCTACTTTCGTTGCAAGTTTGTGCTCGGAAATGTACTGAGCAGATTTGGTTCCCTGTGCCGGGTCTGTGAAGCACATACGGAACTCGTTTGTTCCTGCTGTGATACAGTCAAGTGCTGTTGCGGATGGTGTGAAGAGGAATGTATCCTCAGCTGCCTCAGCTCCTACTGCGATACAGAGACCGGATGTTACAGTTCCACAGAGCATCTGCATTCCTTTATCGATCAGGTCATTGTATGCGTTAACAGCCTTCTCCGGATCTCCCTGGTCATCACCTGCGTCAAGAATCTCTACTTTATATCCGTTGAATCCGCCGTTCTCGTTGATCTCATCTGCTGCGATCTTGGCTGCGTTGTATACGTTGGTACCGTACTGTGCGTAATCACCTGTCATCGGTCCGATCACACCGATCTTAAAATGTCTCATCATCTGCCGCAAAAACTGATGTAGGCATCATCATAGCTGCTGTCATAGCTGCTGCTGATGCAACGCCGATTACTTTCTTCCAATTCTTCATAATAATCTCTCCTCCTGCGCTTTGTCGCGTTACTAATGTTTAATGGTAAAATTATAGCATTGCATATTTTTTATTTCAAGGGTGAATTTGCCGATCCCCTGTTTTTCGTATGATTGCACAAGACGGACACTTGTCCGTTTCACAGCTTGTGTGTTTTTCGGCAAATTGTATAAATTTTCTGTACAAAAGAAAAATCCAGGGAAAAACTCCCTGGACTTCTTCGTCTCTTTATCTCTTACTTATGCGATTGCTTTCTTAGCGATCTCAGCAAGTGCTGTGAAGCCTGCTGCATCGTTAACTGCCATCTCTGCAAGCATCTTTCTGTTGATGTCGATGTTTGCAACTTTAAGGCCGTGCATCATTTTGCTGTAGGAAAGTCCGTTCATTCTTGCAGCTGCATTGATACGTGCGATCCAGAGCTGTCTGAACTGACGTTTCTTCTGTTTTCTTCCTGCATAGGAGCTTGTAAGAGCTCTCATTACAGACTGTTTTGCTACTCTATACTGTTTGGAACGGGCTCCTCTGTAGCCTTTTGCCAGTTTTAATGTACGGTTATGTCTTTTCTTTGCGTTTAATCCGCCTTTAATTCTTGCCATTTCTTAATTCTCCTCCTGTTCGTCTTCTCTATCTTATAAATATGGTAATGCTTTCTTCATGCTCTTTACGTTAGTAGAATCAACAACAGTAGATTTTCTCAGATTTCTCTTTCTCTTCTGAGATTTCTTTGTAAGGATATGGCTCTTGTAGGCTTTATTTCTTACTAATTTTCCTGTACCTGTTTTTTTAAAGCGCTTTGCTGCTGCTCTGCAAGTTTTAATTTTTGGCATTATGAATTCCTCCTTGATTTGGTACTTCTAAATTTTATATAACATCCCGTTCTGCCCGGCTGTTGCCGTGAAGACTGAGATATCTACCGTTTCTCAGTCAGAAACATTGTCATGCTTCTGCCTTCTACCTTCGGAGCCTTCTCTACAGTCGCTATATCGGACAGAAGATCTGCGAAGTCGTCAAGCACATGTTTGCTGCTGGACATATGTGCCATCTCTCTTCCGCGGAAACGAAGTGTAACCTTAACTCTGTCGCCCTTGCTAAGGAACTTTCTTGCTGCATTTACCTTCGTCTTTAAATCATTCGTATCAATGTTCGGGGAAAGACGCACTTCTTTGACATCGATGGTTTTCTGCTTTTTTCTGGCCTCTTTTTCTTTTCTTGCAAGTTCGTAACGGTATTTACCGTAATCAATGATCTTACATACTGGCGGCTTCGCCTGTGGGGCAATCTTTACAAGGTCAAGTCCTGCCTCCTGTGCTTTCGCCATCGCTTCTCTGGCGGACACGATTCCAAGCTGAGCTCCGTCCGGACCAATTAAGCGTACCTCTCTGTCTCTGATCTGTTCGTTAATCATTAAACCGCTAATTGTTGTACACCTCCATGAACATGATAGAATTAATTTTTTCTTTCTCAATACTGTGCCGGGATTTCTTCCTGCACAAAAAAAGCGTAGACAGATGTCCACACTTCAAAATTACACCTGCGGACTGATAGTCTCTCCGTTCGCAGTACTGTGCAATATTGACCTGAGTCGCTTATCTTCAGCGCTGAGGTGAGAGTGAACTCTGCTTTCTTTTCGCTACGTACTTTAAGAGAATACCATGGTATCTTCTGTTTGTCAACTGTTTTTTTATATTATTATGTATTTATTTGTGCGTATGAGTTTTTCTTTTTCCGGGCATACTATCCAACATCGGAATCCGATAAGACAGACTGTAACATGGACCATTGATCAGAGGTTCAAAGTCCGACAGCTGACGGTTTCCGGTAAAATCATATTTATCAGGAGGACACTTTTATGACAATCCTTAAATGTTCCGCACACAACTGCTACTATAACAAAGATTCTCTCTGTTCCAAAGGTGCCATTAATGTGGAAGGCGCAGATGCACGTTATGCAGATGATACCGCCTGTGAAAGTTTCCGCGATCAGAAAGAAGATTCTGCAACAAATGCTGCTGATTCCGGTTGTGGATGTGAAACCATTAACATCGACTGCAAAGCACACAACTGTACCTACAATGAGCACTGCAAATGTACCGCAGCTTCCATCAATGTATCCGGTGATAATGCACATCGCTGCTGTGATACAAAAATGTGATACTTTCAGCTGTAAATGCTGATATTCTGAAACTGAAAGCCAAAAAATCGGCAGATTCCAGATGGATCCTCTGCCGGATTTTTATTATGTTCATTTATTATCTGTTCTTAAGAAAATCCGGAATCTGGATGTCCTTTTTCTGAACAGTGCTTGTCGGTGCCTTAGTACCAAACTGTGTGGAATTCATAGTTGGCAGACTGAAGCTCGGCATATTAAGATTCATGCTGCTTGCCGGTGACGGGCTTGTCTTCTTGGCTGCTCCGAATACAGAATTGGAAGCTCTGTTTCCAAATGGTGTATTCTGAAGGTTATTGTCTGTAAGACCTGTTGCAATAACTGTAATCCTTGCATAATCTGCAACAGAATCATCATACATGGCACCAAAGATAATATTCGCATCCTCACCTGTAAGTTCCTGAACATAACTTGCCGCATCGTTGGCATCCATAAGAGAAATATCTCCGGAAATATTGATGATCACATGCGTAGCGCCCTTAATGGTTGTCTCAAGAAGCGGAGAAGATACCGCCTGCTGTACAGCCTCCATAGCCTTGTCATCACCTCTTGCCTCACCGATACCGATGTGAGCGATTCCCTTGTCTGTCATAACAGTCTGTACGTCTGCAAAGTCAAGGTTGATCAGTGCCGGCAGATTGATCAGGTCTGTGATACCCTGTACTGCCTGCTGAAGAACCTCATCAGCCTTACGCAGTGCTTCCGGCATGGTTGTTCTTCTGTCAACGATCTCAAGTAACTTGTCATTCGGGATGACAATTAAAGTGTCAACTGCTTTCTTCAGATTCTCGATTCCCGCAAGTGCATTATTCATACGAGTCTTAGCTTCAAAACGGAAAGCTTGGTAACAACACCGACAGTCAGGATACCCATTTCTTTCGCCGCACCGGCGATTACAGGAGCAGCTCCGGTTCCGGTTCCGCCACCCATACCACAGGTAACGAAAACCATGTCAGCTCCCTCAATGATCTTCTTAACTTCTTCAATGCTCTCCTCAGCTGCCTTCTGTCCAACTTCCGGCTGTGCACCGGCGCCAAGACCTTTCGTAATTTTCTCACCAATCTGAAGTACAGTCGGAGCTTTACACAGTGTCAGAGCCTGTTTATCGGTATTGACACCTACAAACTCAACTCCTCCAATGGCCTCTTCCACCATTCTGTTTACTGCATTATTACCTGCGCCGCCTACTCCAATTACAATAATCTTCGCAGAAGACTCAGCCTCATTCGTCATTATCTCTAACAATGTACTTCCTCCTTTATTTCTACCTGATATCCGATTCAGTGTAATAATCTATTCCAAGCTACATATACACATAGTTATATCATATATTTTTTTTCGGTAATTAATCAACCACTAATTTTGTTTTTTTATACTTTTTTCACTAAATTTCGGCACTGTTTCTATTAACAGAAACATTTGCAAAACAATCTCTGGCAAAATGCCCAAATACTGGTATTTATATAAGAAAGGATTTTTTTATCTTCACTGGTAATCGGACGCATCACTGTAATCTCCGTCCTGATTTTCGTCATAATTATCAGATCCATCACCATAATCACTATTGTAATCCGTTTCTGTATCAGTATCCTCATCCATATTATCCGTACTTCCATCCGAAGTGTAATCTCCGTTTTCGGAATCCTCTGAATTCGTATTCTGAGAATCGGAACTTCCGGTATCTGCGCTTTCGGAATCCGCATTTCCAGAGTCTGCATTCGCAGAATCTGTCCCGTCTCCGTTACCTTCTTCTGATGCCAGATAATCCTCAAGTGTTCCTACATAATTACCGTCACGGTCATATTCGCTGGTTCCATCATAACCGCCATCCTCACGGTATCCACCTTTCCAGTTTCCCTTGGCAGCCATACTCTCTTCCGTAGGTGCTTCTCCGACATAATTACCGTTGGCGTCATACTCACCGCTTCCTGTGTAGTCACCTTCTTCGTCATATCCGCCGATCCATTTTTTCCTTTGCATATTCCAGATCACTCTGAGGCTTCGGCCCTACATAATTGCCATTTTTCGTCGTATTCGCCCTCGCCTGTGTAATTTCCTTCCTCATCATAACCGCCTGTCCAGGTTTCTTCGGAATTCTGATTCTCATCCTG